>Ga0315549_1000637_pt1 | contig 40637 bp, 37 predicted proteins | sample SalMarSW160200MG_FD_203101 | JGI IMG/M metagenome (GOLD analysis project Ga0315549, IMG submission 203101) | Salt marsh sediment microbial communities from the Plum Island Ecosystem LTER, Massachusetts, United States - Salt Marsh Sediment SW1601-200 ...
AACGAAAAAGCCAGGCACAAGGCCTGGTGAGTTAACCTACTACAATAGTATAATTTTCAAATATGCTTGTCAAGATCCCCTTGACGCAATAGAGGTTTTTATAACTTCTTCTTTTATATCGTCAAAAAATATATGCCAAGATTTTCTTATTTCCCAAGCACAATAATCTTTAAATGCTAAAAACTTTATCCATTTACCTGCTTGTAAAATATTTTTCTTCGTTCTCATAAAATCGCTATCTCCACTAGCTAAATAAACAATATCTAAATCTTTTAGATCTTTCATTATTTCATCATGTATTTCTACATCAAAGTTGCATTTATTTCTCCCTCCGATTCGTTTCAATGGTTTTTCAATTATTTCATATCCAATGCTTTTATAATAATTTGCCAAGACCTTGTTGATTGATTTAGCTGGTTCCCATTCGGGTATCCCCATAAAATATTTAGTATAAACTATTACGTTAGTTTGAGCGACCCATTTATATAACTTTTTATAATCAACTTTCCAGCCAGCATTTTTTGCCCCGTAATAGAGGTTAGAGTCATCTATATATAATCCCAATTTTGGTTTTTCAGGCAATTTCGTATCCATTACAAAGATAATAAACTATTAAATGGTTAAAATCAAATAGATTATGTTTCAAAATATATCTTATTTTTCGTTTTATTTTGACTGTTTATAGAGAGTAATCTTACAAGATGCGTAGTACGACGTAAAGGTTCGGCCTTATAATGTTAAGAGCCGGACAAAGGATTAACTTAATGCCCGGCTCTGCAAGCTCGTTGGAGGCAGCTGAAATTTCAGCTCGAGTTTGCCTGTTTTGCTTTTCGAAGACGGTGGAAAATAACAAGAATTACGACAAAGGCTGCAACTACCCCGATCCCAAGGAAAATGGTTATTGCTACCTCATGGTGACGGAACCAATTGACAAGTGCCGCAGGCGTCCAGGTAACGGCTATTATGGTTGCCAAGTGAATCCGCAACCTTTCTGGTTCCGGCCAACGGTTTAGCCATTGAAACCATAAGGCAACGATTATTATGAGAATCGGCTCCAGAGTATGAAGAAGCAAGAATGATAGTCCCCGGCCCAGGAATGCAAAGCCCCTGCCGATGAAGAACCACATGGGTCTTAGAACTGGCCGGCGTACCAGCCATACCAAGGCTGTTATTGGCCAAAATATGGCATAAATCAGCCTTAACCATAGGTCTTCGTGTCTTAGCCATCGTTCACTAAGAAGAACATAGGCGATGAAGACTGAGAATAGAGAACCAAACAATATATATCCTAGCATCTTTGACAACTCCTTTCTTTTTTTCGTTATCTATCAATAGTCGGTAGCCTCCAATTCTACCTGATTATCTTTCCAGATAATAATGAAAAGTGCTTATTATTAGTATAAAACAAAATTAACGAATTGTCAATAACTACCGGTTATGGGCGTATAAAAAAGTTTGAGGGGCGCGTGGGCGCCCCTCAATTACGAGAAGTGTGTTGGATTAAAGTTGAATTACGACTTTACCGAGGTCACCAGGGTTGGTATATTTGTCTACCCAAGCATCGCTCCATTTGGGTGGAGGGCCCCAGCCGAAGGCCACGATTTTAATACCCGGGTTTATTGACCTTAAACGCTCAGCGATCTCCTGACTGTATTCCTGGGAGCTATCAATGACTGCTACATTGACTTTCCTAGATGGGATTAACTGGTAAGCACGCAGGGATTGAGAGTGATTGCTGGCAGTCAGAACTACTTGATGTCCTTTAAACTTCAAAACTTTTGTGGCCATCTCCATAATTCCTTCGTCTGCTTCTATCAGGAACACTTTGGCTTTTTCCAAGGTGTATCACCTCCTTTTTCGTTATACTAACCGGAATGAAAAAGAGCTAATGATTTAGCCCTCCAACTAGATTAAACTATACTAATTTTTCTTAAAATGTCAAGTTTAGAAGCCGGCGAATTCTTTGATTTTGGAAATAGGTATGGCGATAACTTTGCCTTCCAGGTCAATGGTGTTTAACCCCAGCACTTCGCCTTGAATATTAAATAAGGGGCTACCGGCAATGAGATATTTTTCAAACATATTGGTCTTAACGTAATCTGAGTTAAAACTCTTAACAATCCCTTCGTTGACAATTTGGGAAGGTTGGGCTTTCTCAAAGACGGTAGCTACCAAAAAAACTCTTTCGCCGAGTTTTAATTTATCTAAATTAGCGAAGCTAACCGTAGGCAAATTGGTTTTTTCAATTTTTATTAAAGCTAAGTTGTTTTTTGAGTCCCTTTTCAAGATTTGAAAGGCAGGCTGCTCTCCATTAACAAAGAAATTGAAATCTGAACCTTGAGGAACCAGTTCAGCTAAAGTGACCGCCAGACCGTCAGAAGTTAGAATTAAACCGGAGCCCTCGATAAATTTTCCCGAGGTCATTTCCGTCCTTACCCCGATGACGGTTTTTTCTACTTTTTCTATTGCTTCAATTATGGCCGTGTTTTCCTGAATGGTTACTTCTTTTCTCTCGGTAACATAAACCGGACTTTGCTCCAGTCCATATTGATAAAAAAGCGGCCTCTCTACAAAGTAAGGCCAGAGAATTTGGTCAGCAAAAATGCCACCGATGCTTCCAACAATGAAAAGGCCGATAATTTTAAAGATGTTTTTCTTCACGATTTTAAAGCAACCCTTTCTCTGGAAGGTTTTTCTTTTATTAGGTCTTTGGAGCTGCGGAAAACAATTTTATCTTCTGGCAAATCAACTACTATTTTTTCTCCTTCTTTTATTTCTCCAGCTACAATTTTCAAAGAAAGCGGATTTAAAACTAATCTTTGAATTACCCTCTTTAAAGGTCGAGCTCCCAAGTTGGGGTCAAAACCCTTTTCGGCTAAAAAGTCCTTAGTTTTTTCAGTAACCTTAATTTCAATTCTTTTGTTTTTTAACCGATTGGCTACTTTTTGAAGTTCTAACTCCACTATCTTTTTAATTTCCGGCCTACCCAGATAGTCAAAGATAATAATTTCGTCAATCCGGTTTAAAAACTCCGGTCTAAAATTTTCTTTTAGGGAGGCCATCACTTTTTCTTTCAAGGAGGTCCTTTGGCTCATCTTTTCGTCTCCGCCCACAAAACCTAAAGAGGCCTCTTTGGCAATAATATCAGAACCGACGTTAGAGGTCATAATTAAAATGGAGTTTTTGAAAGAAGCCGTTCTGCCCTTAGCATCAGTTAATCTGCCGTCTTCTAAAATCTGAAGTAAAATATTAAAAACTTCGGGATGAGCTTTTTCAACTTCATCCAGCAGGATAACACTGTAAGGCCTTCTTCTGATTTTTTCAGTTAATTGACCGCCCTCTTCGTAGCCAACGTAACCGGGAGGCGAACCTATCATTTTGGAAACAGTATGCTTTTCCATATATTCTGACATATCCAAACGAATCAAAGCGTTTTCATCATTAAACAGGAATCCAGCTAAAGCCCGAGCGGTTTCGGTTTTACCTACGCCAGTGGGGCCTAAAAACATAAAAGAACCCAAAGGCCGATTTTCTTCAGAAATTCCGGCCCGCGATCGGCGAATGGCATCAGAAATAGCTAAAATGGCTTCTTTTTGGCCAATCACCCTCCGGGAAATCATTTCTTCCATCTTTTCCAATTTTCTGGCCTCTTCTTCCAAAAGCCGAGTAACGGGAATGCCAGTCCAGCGGGAAACCACTCTGGCCAGGTCTTCTTCGGAAACCTCTTCTTTTAAAATAGGTCGGTCTTTTTGAAACCGGGTTAGTTTTCTTTCGACCGCCCTTAAATCTTTCATTAACTGAGGAATTTTCCCGTATTTTATTTCAGCCACCTTTTCTAAGTTACCGGCGGTTTGTTCTTTCTCTACCTCAAAACGAGCTGTTTCTATTTCTTTTTTGAGATTTTTAATTTTCAAAATGGTTTCTCTCTCTGACTGCCATTTAGCTTCAAGAGTTTTGGCTTTTTCTTTCAAATCAGCCAACTGACGGGTAATGGCTTTATATTTTTTCTGAGTTTTTTTCAGGGTTTGTTTTTCAATCTCCAATTTTTGAATTTCTTTTTTCAGCTGTTCTAAATCAGTAGGCTCTGACTCAATTTCTAACCTTAAAGAGCTCATAGCTTCGTCCATCAAATCTACGGCTTTATCTGGTAAAAATCGGTCGGTAATGTATCTGGCCGCCAATTCAGCTGACGCCACTAAAGCTGAATCTTTAATTTTTACTCCGTGATGCAGTTCGTATTTTTCTTTTATCCCTCTCAAAATAGCAACGGTATCTTCAGTTGAGGGTTCGGGAACAAAAATGGGCTGGAATCTTCTCTCTAAAGCTGGATCTCTTTCTACGTATTTTTGATATTCTTTCAAAGTAGTAGCGCCAATGGCTCTTAGTTCTCCCCGTGCCAAAGCTGGTTTTAATAAATTGGAGGCATCAATTGCTCCCTCGGCTGCGCCAGCTCCCACCAGAGTGTGAAGTTCGTCAATAAATAAAAGATATCTGCCCCCGGCCCGATTAATTTCTTTTAAAAGGGCCTTAACCCTATCTTCAAATTCGCCTCGGTATTTGGTGCCAGCCACTAAAGCTCCTAAGTCCAAACCGATAATTTCTTTTTCTTTCAATGACTCGGGGATTTCCCCTGAAATAATTTTCTGAGCCAAACCTTCAACGATGGCTGTCTTCCCCACGCCAGCTTCACCGATTAAAACCGGGTTATTTTTGGTCCGGCGCGACAATACCTGCATTAACCGACGAATTTCGTTTTCTCTACCGATTACCGGATCCAATTTCCCTTGACGGGCTAATTGAGTCAGATTTCTGGCATATTTTTCTACTACCTGATATTTTGATTCAGGTTCAGGATCAGTAATTCTTTGGCCGCCTCTAATTTTAGCTAAGACCTTAAGAGCAGTGTCGTAATTTAGCTTGCCAAATTCTAAAGAAGCAGTACCACCACCCGGCTGCAAAAAACTGGCTTTTTCTAAGATTTCTTTAGCTTTGGTCTCAGCATCCAACAAGGCTAGAAAGAGGTGCTCAACTGAAATATATTCGTCTCCCATTTTTATTGATTCCTGGCGGGCCCGTTCAAGAATTTTGGCCATATCTTGGGTTAGATAGAATTGACCGAAAGTTTGAGGAGAGGAAAGGACGGGAATTTTTTCCAAAGCATTTTTAGCTTTTCTTTTTAGTCCTTCAATATCGGCCCCTAACCTCTGAAGTAAATTCAAAACCACACTTTCCTCTTGAGATAAAAGCGCCAATAAAAGATGCAAGGCGTCAATCTGCTGCTGGCCTTTTTCTCTGGCCAAATCTTGGGCAGCTACTATTGCTTCTTGAGCTTTATGAGTAAAATTATGAGGACCATTCATATATACTTACACTTTCTTTGTAATATAAGATTCAAAAAAAATCAATCCCACCGAAAGCGGGATATTAATAGATGATGAAAAAAAAGTTTGTTACGTTTTACCCGCTTCTTTCAACTAAAGTCACCTGAAAGATTTTTTCTTCTTCTCCTCTTAAAACTTTTAAAACTATTTCATATCCCGGATCATACTCCATAATAATTTTAGCTAAATTATTTTCGGTAGTAATTTTTTTTCCGTCAAATTCTAAAATAATATCTCCTTCTTTAAGTCCAATGTCTTCAGCCGGTGAGTCCGGGAAAATGGCTGGTTCTCCCTCACTTCCTTGCATTATCCAAGCTCCATAATTTACCGGCAGGTCGTTCTCTTCCTGAATTTGTTCATTAATCACTACGTATCTCACTCCCAAAAAAGGATAAACTATTTTCCCTAAAGCTCTTACCTGCTCAATGTCTTTTTTAACTTTATTAACCGGAATAGCAAAACCAATACTTTGAGCTTCAAGAACAGTGGCCGTATTTATTCCCACCACTTCTCCTTTTAAGCTTAAAAGGGGGCCTCCGGAATTTCCTTTATTAATAGCAGCATCGGTCTGAATAACATCTTCAAGAGTTTCTACTAATCCCCCGCCAGAGGCCGTGATGGTTCTGCCTAAGCCGGAAATTACTCCGACAGAAACCGTATTTCTAAATTCACCTAAAGCATAGCCAATGGCAATTACGGTTTGGCCAATCTGTAAATTATCCGAATCGCTGAGCTGGACAGTAGGAAATTCTTTCAGGACTAAATTGCCTTGCTGATTAACTATCTTATCTTGCTCAATTTTTAAAATAGCTAAATCCTGAACAGGGTCTCGGGCTAAAACTTGAGCAGAATATTTTTTCCCGTCACTGGTGAAAACAGTATAATCGGCCTCAGTATCTAAAACTACGTGTTTGTTGGTTAAAATCATACCTTCTTCAGAGACAAGAAAACCTGTCCCGCCGCCAACTTCTTTTTTTTCGGTCCCTTGTTGACGGTATTGAGGGATTTCCAACTCAAAAAAAGGCCATCCTTCACCAATATAATATTGTTCAATAATAGGGACATCTTTGGTAATAATAATACTAACTACAGCCGGAGAAACATTCTTGACCACGCTGATAATCTTTTCTTCTTGGGTAGTCTGAGGCTGATACTCTTTAACAGTTTCCTTCTCAATAATTTGAGATTCGGGGATTTTAGTTTCTAATTTAGCGAGGTGATCCTTTATCTCAGAATAAAATAAACTGCCAGAGACGGCTCCGGTCAAAAAACCACAAAGAGAAGAAATGAAAATAATTAAAAGAATCTGCCAAAAAAATTTATTCTGCCAGAATTTAGTAAATTTAGGCGATTTCAGCTTTGGTGATTCAAATTTGGGCAGTTGATATAGCTCCATAATTTTTTATTATACCTCATTTTTAGGGCGTTGAGAATACTGGTTAAAGCGGTAACGGTAGAAGTTTGATTTAATTTTCCCAAAAAGAAGCATCTGCAAAGCAGCTATTAAATACTTTGAGTAGGTGATAAATCTACCATCCTTTTCAAACCGTCGGCAGGAGGTCAAAACCGGCTTTGTTTTAATAAACCCGAATTTGCCAATTTTAGCAGCTTGCCTGGCATAGAAATGATCTTCAGCTATAGTCATCTCTTCGTCAAACCCGCCGACTTTTTCATGAATTTCTTTTTTGACTAAAACTGAATTGGTAGCGTGAGGTAAAAATTTTTGGCTCAGCCAAGTCCAAGAATTATATAATCCATAAGCTATTTTATCAAACCAATTGCCTTTGGGAAAAATAGGAAAAGAAGCCACTTTTAAATTTCTTTTTTCAAACTCTGCTAAAAGATCTTTCAAAAAATTAGGGGGCAGATAAATATTATCTCCATCTAAAAATAAAAGGGTGTCGCCTCGGGCTTCTTTGGCCCCTTCATTTCTTCCTTTAGCTGGTAGGCCGCCAGGAACAATTTTACAACCGAAGTTTTTGGCTATTTCTAAAGTTTTATCTTCTGACCCGGCATCAGCCACAATTATTTCCAAATCCTTAAAATCCTGTTTTTTGATTTCTTCCAGCAAGAGAGGAAGATATTTTTCTTCATTTAAAGTGGGGATAATGATTGAAAGCATAATTTAAAATAGTTTTTGGGCTTCATGCCAAATCTCGGACTTGTTTTGTTTGACCCTCAACCAGCACCACCATTCAGCCCCCCAAAGATAAAATTTATCTAAACCGGTTTTTTTAGCGAACTCAATATTAGATTCAAATCTTTCCAAGTTCATAGATTTTTCTTGCTCTTCAATTGGCGATTCATAAAGAAGCTTGGGACCCCAGGGTTCAGCTTGGAGTTCCCCGACTATAACTTTTTTATCAAAAATTTTATCAATTAACTGAGCTTTTCGCCAATAAAAGACCGGCGGTAAAGGATAATAGACATAAGTGTTTAGCTGTCTAAACCAGACTTTTTTGTACATTGTGGTTCCGACTATGTCTCCGAACTGAGCAGCAGTAATCCAGAAAGAGCCTTCGCCGCTATCTGATATTACCACTGGTCGCGATTTTAAATCAAGTGATTTTACTGATTGAATTTCTTTTTTCAAGAAAGTTTTATCTACCCAAGGACATTCTCCGAAAGGGAAAAAAGGCTCATTTTCTACCTGCCAAGCCCAAATTGCCTCTGAGCTTTGATAACGTAAAACAATATTTTCAATTAGTTTTAAGATTTTATCTTGTTGTTCTTCTTTACTTAAATTTTCAGCCCAATCAGGAATGTGACATTCTGGCCAGCGACCAGTTTTCATGCCAATCACTAAAAGAATCTTGGCATTTTGGTTTTCCGCTTCTTTTATCTGCCAGTCCAAATCGTCAAAGTTATATTGGGTTGGGACAGGTTCAAGTAAATTCCATTGAGTCAGTAATTTTATTTGTTTTACCCCCAAGTCCTTTAATAGAGCTGAATAGGTTTCTCGCCAGTCCAATCCTAAAAGTTCGGCATGTTTTTGAGAAAAATTAACTCCCCAGTCAATTTTTTCTGGCTGGGGAGGACGACCAATAAAAAAACAACTGATAAGTAACAAGGAAAGGATTAATAAACCAAGAAGAATTTTTTTCATTTGATTACTATCTTTTGGATATTGAAAGTTCCTAGTTTTTCACCTTCAATAAAGCCCTGCATAGCAGCTTCGGCCAAATATCCTTGTGATAACCAATCAAAAAGCCACTGGTCGGTGTGATTGGGATTTTCCTGAAAATTGCCGAAACCCGATTTTAAAAGCCATCTTTTGTTAAAATCTTCTTGAGAACCGATAGAAGGGGCGATAATAATCGGGAGGCCCAAAGCGGCATAAAAAGAAAGTTCTGATGGTTTCGTCCAGAGAATATCAGTTTTTCTCAGGGCTTGATTAAATTTTTGAAAATAATTATTAATATCTTCATCAAAAATAATTTCCACTCCTTTTAGCTCTTTGGTATAGTTTTCAAAATATTCTTTAACTTTTTCTCTAATGCCGGCCACCAAAATAATCTTAACTTCTTTTTCTTTTATCTTTTTAGCTAAGTTTTTGACGATTTTAACTCCGATTTCTTTTTGAGCTCCCGCTCCCCCAACAGCAAACATTATTGTTAAAGGGTGGTTTGCTCTTTGAGGAAGCTTTCCCAGGTATTTTTTAATTAAGGCTCCGTAATAATGTTGATATCTTCCTTGAGGGTCAAGATTTAAAAGTCGGTGTAATAAATCATTTTTTAAAATTTCTAATCCGCCAGCTGGCGGATTCGCAGTAATATTTTCTATGGGTAGAGGATAACCAATCAAAAAAATATTTTCCGGTTTTACTCCATAAAGTTTTAACCTTTCTACTACTCTGGAAGTAGGAGCAAAATATTTAATTTTGCTTTGAGGTGGGTTTAAAGAAGCCCAGGTCCGAGAAATATCAGTGTCACAGACGACGCAATAAATTTCTCCGGGATATTTAAAAACCTCGGCCATAAAAGCCGGAATAAAGAAAGTGCTAATTAGGGGTAAAGGTTCTTTTGATAGTTTTTGAATCAAGTTCTCTCCCCAACCATTTTTTATTAAAGAATAAATTTGTTTTAGCTGAAAATTCGGTTGGGATAAGTCTCTTTTGGGATAAAAACTAAGGATTTTTTGAAATTCATTATAAAGAGCGAAGGTGGTTGAACCGATTAAAGGAGTTCTTTTGAAATTAGAAATAAATTCATAAAAGAGGCGGGTCCTCCTCCAAATTTTTCTATCTTTATCGGGAATACCCTGATAATCATTGGCATTAATAACCTGGCCTGCGGGAGTTAAGTCCTTCAAAGGGTAAGCGGTTCTTTGGTGACCATAACCCATATTGACAGAAATAACCCAAACTTTTTGCTCCATATATTTAATTGTATCTTAATTTTAATAATTTAGAAATTTTAATTTTTGCTTCTCGGTTATTCTCCAGGTAACCAGTCCCAAAACTAGATAGGCTACCAGCAACCAAATCCAAGAAATATCCAAATGATAAGCTGACCAGGAAAAACTAGAAAACCAATCCACGATTTTTGTTAGATAAATTAAAAGGAGCTTTGCTGGAAAAGAAAGAACCCAGCCTAAAGATTGCCAAATTACTCCTGAAACAGCGAAGATAAATCCTAAACTCATTAAAAAAGGTAAAAAAGGAACAATTAAGACATTAGTAAAAGGAGCAACTAAAGAGAAGTAGCCAAAATTATAAATTAAAATTGGTAAGGTAAAGACTTGAGCTGAAAGGGTCAGAGCTAAAATGTTACCTAAATATTTTTGAAAAATAGGAGAAAGATAAATTATGCCCAGCATGGCTAAAAAAGAAAGTTGAAAACCAACATCTAATCTCAAAAGCAAAGGATTTTGAATCAACATTACAGCCCCAGTAAAAACTAAAAGCCGAGAAGAAACCCCTTTTCTTCCTAAATACTGGGCTAAAAGAAAAAGTCCTCCCATAATACCCGCTCTAACGGCTGAGGGTTGAAGACCAGTCATAATAATAAAAAAAGTGATAAAAATTATAGCCAGATAAAAGGCCTGCCCCCGCCAGAGGCCCAAACCAATTAGCAAAGTCATTAAAATACTAGTGAGAATAGCTACATGCATTCCCGAAACAGCAGTTAGATGTCTAATCCCAGCCAGATTTAATTTTTCTTTCCATTCTGAGGAAATTCTTTTTTTATCTCCCAAAATTATAGCTCCTAAAATTAAGCTTTGAGGCGGAGATATATTTTGATAAATGCCTTCTCTCAGTTTTTCTTTAAAAGACAAAATCTGACTGTAAATAAAATTTCCTTGCTCTCTTCCAATTAATTCAATTTCTGGCCAATAAATTACCGAATAAATGCCTTCCTTGGCTAAATAATCTTTGTAGTTAAAATCCTCAAATTCTTTTGGAGTTTTTAATTCTCCTTTAATTTTTAGTTTGTCTCCGTAGCGATATGACGGATAAAGATTGGTGGTAACCAAAATCTTTCCTTCAATTCCTTCTGGTTTGATGGTTAATTTTTGATTATCTTCCCTTGTATCTGGTTCGGCTGAAACCAGACCAATTAAAACGACGGGGGAATTTTTATCGTTGTATTTTTGAAGCTCGTTAGCGACGATTTTTAATAAGGCTGCTTGATAATGGTAAATACCTAAGACTAAAAATAAAATAGAAAACCCAATTACTGCTAACTTTTGATATTTCCAAAAAACTGAAACCAATGAAATCCCAGCAATGAGCAATCCCAGCAGGTTTAATTGAGAGATAAAAACAATTGAGTTTAAAAAAATCCCTCCAATAAAGGAAAGACAAAAATATAAAAAAATTTTAGAAACAGCCATCTATCTTAGCTGACAAGTCTTAAATTTTGGCCTTATTTTTTTAATAATCTCTTCTAATTCTTCCTTTTTAAAAACAGGTAAATTAAGGATGTCCGGGTTTAAAACTTCTTTTTGATTATTGAATTCTTGAAGAAAATAATTTACCTCTTTCCCGGCAATCCAGTCAGATAAATTTAAAATATCTTCTTTTTTGAGACCGGGGGCTACAGTAGTCCTAAATTCATAATCCACCTGGCCTTCTTTTAAAATATTAACGCTTTCTTCCACTTTTTTTACTAATTTTTTTCCGGAAAAAAACTCATATTTTTCTTGAGGGGCTTTAACATCCACAGCTACGTAATCTACTAATTTTTTCTCAATTAAATCTTTTAACATTTCGGGGTTGGAACCGTTGGTGTCCAATTTGACCAAAAAACCCAAATCTTTTATCTTTTGGCAAAAATCCGGCAATTCTTTGTGAACAGTAGGCTCTCCCCCGCAAATAACTACTCCTTCTAACAATCCTTTTCTTTTTTGTAAAAAATCAAAAAAATCGCTCTCTGGAATTTTTGGTTGTTTTTTAATTTTTTCTGGTAAAACTAATTCCCCGCTATAACAAAAAGGACAGCGGAAATTACAGCCGCAAAGAAAAACAGTGGCCGCTATGCGGCCAGGATAATCAATTAAAGTATTTTTTTGCAACCCGCCAATTTCCATAACTATGTTCTAGCTAATTCGGGCTTTCTAATTTTGAACTCTTTTCTTTCTTTAAACTCTTCCTGTTTGCCGGTATTCCATTGAGATACCGGCCGCAAATATCCCACAATTCGTGAGTAAACTTCGCAAGGTTGCTTAATGGTGCATTGAGGACAATAAAAGTGCTCTCCGGTAATATAGCCGTGGACGGGACAAATGGAAAATGTCGGAGTCAAAGTAACGTAGGGTAAATGGAAGCTTTCAAAAACTTTCCTGATTAAGTTTTTGGCAGCAAGTGGGTCGGAAATCTTCTCGCCCAAAAAGAGGTGAACCACCGTGCCGCCCGTGTATTTACATTGTAATTCATCTTGGAGTTTTAAGGCCTCGAAAATGTCATCAGTATAATTAACCGGCAATTGACTGCTGTTGGTATAATAAGGTTTTTCTTTGGTGCCAGCCGTAATAATATCAGGATACTTTTCTTTGTCTGTTTTCGCTTGACGATAACTGGTCCCCTCACCCGGCGTGGCTTCCAAGTTATATAGATTTCCGGTTTCTTTCTGATATTTCACTAACTTCTCTCGCATAAAATCTAAAATCTCAATGGCAAATCTTCTTCCCTGACGCGAAGCAACATTTTCGCCAATAAAATTTAGCAGGGCCTCATTCATCCCCATCAAACCAATGGTAGAGAAGTGATTGCCAAAATAAGAATTCCTTAATTTTTTTACCGAAGCCAAATAATATTTAGAATAAGGATAAAGGCCTTTTTCCATAAAGTCTTCCAAGGCCTTTCTTTTAATTTCCAAACTCTGTTTAGCCAAATCCATTAAGTCCCCCAATTTCTCAAAGAAATCTTTTTTAGTTTTGGAAAGATAGCCAATTCGAGGCAGATTAATGGTAACCACGCCAATACTGCCTGTGAGGGGAGCTGAACCAAAGAGCCCGCCGCCTCTCTTGTAAAGTTCTTTGTTTGATAAACGAAGTCGACAACACATTGAACGAAAATCTTCAGGGTTCATATCTGACTGGACAAAATTTTGGAAATAATTAACTCCGTACTTAGCCGTAGCTTCCCACATAGGATTTAGGGCGGTGTTGTTCCAGTCAAAATCTTTGCCAATAGAAACGGTAGGGATGGGAAAAGTAAAAGGTCTACCCTTGGCATCACCTTCCATTAGACACTCGTAAAAAGCCCGAATAAACATATCCATTTCTTCTTGAAATTGGCTATAAGTTTCAGCTTGGGGTTTCCCGCCAATGATGACGGGCTGTTTAGCTAAAAATGATGGTACTTTGATGTCTAAGGTGACGTTTAGAAAGGGAGTTTGAAAACCAACTCGAGTCGGCACCATACAGTTATATGAAAATTCCTGCAGTGCTTGTTTAACCTCCGGATAACTGAGGCGGTCATAGCGGATGAAAGGAGCTAATAAAGTATCAAAGTTGGAAACTGCGTTAGCTCCAGCACTTTCTCCTTGCAGAGTATACAAAAAATTTACTAATTGGCCTAAGGCTACTCTAAAGTGTTTGGCCGGCCGGCATTCTAATTTTCCCGGCACTCCGCCAAATCCTCGCAACAATATGTCATAAAGGTCCCATCCTTCGCAATAGGGAGCCAAGGTTTCTAAATTGTGGATATGAAAATCCTCAGAAGAAGCAGCTTCTCTGATTTCTTTGGGGTAGATTTTATTTAACCAATACTTTTTAGCAATAGCTGAAATGGAGTATTGATTAAGCCCTTGCAAAGAATAAGTCATATTGGCATTCTCCTGAATCTGCCAGTCAAGCTCTTGCAAATATCTATCTACCATTTCGGTGGATTCATCTACTACGGCTACCGCCTCTCTGATTCTTCTTCTTTGTTCTCTATATAATATGTAAGCTCGAGCGGTCTCTACCAGACCTTCCAAAATTAAAACCTCTTCAACAATGTCTTGAATCTGTTCTACTTGAGGGATTTCTTCTTTTTTAAACCTTCGGTTTAGAAGTTGAACTACTTTATCAGAAAGTTTTTTGGTTTTTTGGCCATCGCCCTGGTCAGTAGCAGTAATAGCTTTGAAGATGGCGTTAGTAATCCTGCTCTGATCAAAATCAATAATGGTTCCGTCTCTTCTTTGAACTTTGGTAATTTTATTTTCTGACATAGGCAATAAAAAAACAGGGAAGGTTATTTCATCTTAACCATTTAAAAGACCTCCGTCAATCGGAGGTCAAGAGCTTACCCTGTGGAAAACCTCAAAACTTAGAAGCCGGTGGCAATTACTGTCACTTTTAGCTCTCCTTTCTTTAATTTTTCGTCTTGAACCGCCCCAAAAATAACTTTTGCCCCCGGATTTATCTCCTCGGCAATGATTTTTCCTACCTCATCTATCTCAGAAAGAGAAATATCCTTACCTCCAGAGACATTAAACAATGCTCCTTTGGCTCCCCTGGGAGAAATATCGGATAAAGGGTTGGTAATGGCTGCTTTAGCTGCTTTCTCTGCTCTTTTTTCCCCCTGGGCCCGACCTACACCAAAAAGGGCGGTACCAGAATCTTTCATAATTGCTTTAACATCAGCAAAATCAACATTAATAATGCCTGGCAACATCACCAAATCAGAGAGACCTTGAACTGCCTGCCTTAAAACTTCATCACAGGCCCAAAAAGCATTCATAATAGTGGTCTGGGGATCTAAAATTTCTAAAAGTTTATCATTGGAAATAACGATTAAGCTGTCTACCTTTTCTTTAATTCGTCTTATGCCGGCCTGAGCTAATCTTTGCCTGAATTCTCCTTCAAAAGAAAAAGGTCGAGTAATTACTGCCACGGTCAGGGCTCCGGAGCTCTTGGCAATTTCTGCCACCACGGGACCGGCTCCTGTACCAGTGCCTCCGCCAGCTCCGTAAACAATAAAAATCATATCAGCTCCTTTAAGGACTGACTGAATTTCCTCTCGTTGTTCCTCGGCTGCCCGCCTGCCAACGCTAGGGTTCATTCCGGCTCCCAAACCCTGAGTTAGCTTTCTGCCGATTCTTATTTTAAGATCAGCCTTAGTTTTCTTGAGGTCCTGGGCATCAGCATTAAGAGCAATCAATTCTACTCCCGAAATTTTGCATTTTTTCATCCGGGAAACAGCGTTAGACCCGGAACCGCCTGCTCCTACTACTTTTATTTTTTTATTTGGTTTCATAATTTTAAGAGTCTTCTGAAATCATTAAGATTTCATCGACCCTGACAAAAATTTCTTTAAAATTTTTATCAGGGAAGGAAGGTTTTAAAGATTTTTTTTATTTTACTGCCAATCCCCTTACCAAACTCTCCCAGGCCAGAAGATTCTTCTCCCGTTAAATCATCCACTCCGCCTAAAACTAAGCCGCAGGCAGTAGCCCAAGCGGGGTCGCTTTCTAAATCTAAGAATCCTCGGGGTTTACCGATTTTACAAGGCAATTTAAACTCTCTTTTAGCTAACTCCACTATTTGGGATAGTTTAGCTCCCCCGCCAGTAAGAACTATCCCGGCTGGCAAAAGTTTCTCTTTGGAAATTTTCTTTAATTCTTTTTGAACCTCTTCAAAAATCTCACATGTTCTTATTTCAATAATTCTGTTTAAAGCTTTCCTGGAAAAAACCAAGGGCTCTTCCTCTTCAGCCAGTTTAATTTTTTCTTTGATTCGGGAACCAGATTTTTTTTCTCTTTTAGCTAAAGCAGAACCAAATTCAACTTTTACTCTTTCAGCTACGTCTACATCTAACTTTAAGCCCGTGGCAATATCGTTGGTAATGTTGCCAGATCCCATTGGTAAAATAGCTAAATGGATTAAATCTCCTTCTTCAAAAACCGCCAAGCCAGTAGTACCAGCCCCGATATCTACCACTGCCACTCCCAATTCTTTCTGGCGGGGGGTTAAAACTGCCCTGGCTGCCGCCATGGGCGAAGGGATAACATCGGAAACCTGCAAGTCAGAATTTAAAACTGCCTGGGAAAGATTTTTTAAATAAGGCGAGAATCCTCCTAATACTAAAACTTCGGCTTCCAGCCTTACCCCTTGTAATCCTAAAGCTTCTTTTATCCCCCGCTCCCCGTCAATAATAAACTCTCGGGGATAAGCGTCAAAGATTTCTTTGTTTAATGGTAAAGAAATAGTTTGGGCCGCTTGTAAAACTCGGCTGATATCTTCTTCAGAAATTTTTTGGTCAGCCCGCGATACAGCTATAGTGCCTCGAGAAGGAAGAGAAAAAATATGGCCACCGTCGACATTAACAAAAACTGAGTCAATCTTAAAGCCGGCTTCTTCTTCAACTTGAGAAAAGATATTTGTCAGAGTATTGGAGAGTTCTTGAACCCCTACCACCACTCCTCTTCTAATGCCGGTGGAGCTTTCCTTGGTCTGAAAAACTACCTGGGGCTCCTGTTCTTTTTCCTGACTAACCAGAAGTATTTTTATATTAGAGCTCCCAACATCTAAACCGGTTATAATATGGGTTTTAGCCATAGAATTGAGATAAATATTTTTCCTCTTTTGAGCTTTGGTGATGGAAACCTAAAAGGTGTAAAAGACCGTGGATTAAAACTCGCGCTAACTCAGTTTGGAAATCAGAACTAATTTTTTTAGAATTTTTCTTAACTTCTTTCGGGCAAATTACTATTTCTCCAGAATCATCATAGGAAAAGGCCAATACGTCAGTTGTTTGATTCTTCCCTTTATATTCTTTATTTAACTCTTTTATTCTCTCTGCTCCAACTAAGACGATTGATACTTCAAACTCTTTTTTCCGCCGGCTGGCGGATTCTTTTTCTAAAATTTTTTTAGCAATTTTTTTTAAAAGCTCCTTATCAATCTTGACCTTAGTCAAATTATTAACTGCGATCATCTTATCTCTAACAATTCTTTGACTATTTTGGAAACCTGACTTCCTTCGGCTTTTCCTTTGATTTGAGGCATTAATTCTGCCATTACTCTACCCATATCTTTGGCTTCTTTAGCTCCTACTTTTTCAATAGCTTCTTTGATTATTTTTTTAAGCTCTTGGTCAGAAAGCTGCTCTGGTAAATATTTTTGCCAAACTTCAATTGCTGCTTTTTCTTTTTCTACTAAGTCCTCCCTTTCCCCTTTTTCAAAATCAACAATCGCTTCTTTGTTCTTTTTAATTTCAGAGGATATTACTTCAATTACCTCTTCGTCAGTCAGTTGACTTTCTTTGACTAATTTATCTTCCGTCAAGTCCGGTTTTTCTTGACTAATTTTATACCTTTTTGTTTTTTCTTTATTTAAAACAGCCGCTAAGAGTAAACGTAAAGCAGAAGTAAAAGTTTCATTTTTTTCTTTTACTGCTGTTTTTAAGTCCGTTTGAATTTTCTCTTTAAGAGTCATTTATTATTTTGGGGTTTTGCCCAATTTGCTAAGTTTCTCGTATTCTTTTTTTGTTTCTTCTCTTCTTAAGGCGGCCCTTTTTTTCATTTGGCGACTTTTAGGTTTATCTTTATAACGAGTTTTTCTGACCCTAACCAAAATTCCGCTTTGTTTAAGTTTCTTAGTAAAACGGCGAATTAAGCCCTGACTTGATTCCTTATCTTGTCTTTTTACTTCTAGGCCCATGATAGTTTTTCTCCCCCTATTAAATGTAAGTGTAAGTGGTCGACTGTCTGGCCAGCATCTTTTCCAATATTAAAAACTAACCGGTAACCGGTCTCGGCTACCCCCTGTTCTCTGGCCACTTTTTGAGCAACTAAAAAGAGTTCTCCAACTAAGTCTTTATCTTCTGAGGTTAAATGATTAACTGAAGGAATATGTTTTTTGGGAATAACCAAAAGATGGACCGGAGCTACCGGTTTAATATCTTTAAAAGCTAAAACGGCATTGTCCTCGTAAACTATTTCTGATGGCATTTCCTTATTGGCGATTTTACAAAAAAGACAGTCCATGTTATTTAGCAAGCTTTTATAAATAAAAGCGCAGATGGAGATGAATCTTTAGATTCATCGACTTTTTAATCTTTTTTTAAGTTCGCTGACCACTTTTTCTAATTTTATTGTGTCTTGCTGACCAGTTTTCATATCTCTAAGAATAATAGTTTCTTCCAAGGCCTCTTTTTGACCTAAAATTAAAGCATACTCGGTTCCTAATTTATCTGCTGTTTTAAGTTGGGTTTTCAAAGAATCCCGGCCTAAAGATTCAGCCACTTGAATTTTATCTTTTCTGAATTCCTCCATCAATTTTAAACTTTTTCTTTTGGCCAAGCTACCCAGTTGAGCTAAATAAACCCCTGGGGAAGGAAACTGAGGAAGTTTAATAGCTTTAATTCTCATCAAATTGACTACCCTATCTATTCCGCAAGCACCGCCACAAGCCGGAGTATCTTTTCCCCCCAGAAGCTTAACTAAATTATCGTATCTTCCCCCGCCCAACAGCGCTCCTTGAGTTTTTTCTTCCTTAGATTCATCGGAAGCCCGAGCGCCAGCGAGGGCTTGAGAAGAGGATGTGTCCTCTTCGAATATTTCAAAAACAGTTTTAGTGTAGTAGTCCAACCCCCGGACTAAATGAGGATTTAAACGGTAGGGTAATTCTATCTCGTCTAAAAACTCTAAAACTTCTTTGAAGTGAGAGTGGCAATCTTCGCAAAGGTGGTCAATCATTTGAGGAGCTTGAGTGATTATCCTTTGACACTTCTCTTCTTTACAATCTAATATCCTTAAAGGATTTTCTCTTAAGCGACGGCGGCAATCAGCACATAAAGCTGACTCGCGGGACCTAAAATAATTAACTAAAAGTTTTTTATAGTAGGGCCGGCATTGATTATCACCAATACTGTTTATTTCTATAATTAAATTTTTAAACTTCAGCTCTTTTAAAATATTGTAAAAAATTTGAATAATCTGGACGTCAACTACGGGATTTTCTTCCCCCAGGGCTTCAAAACCAAAGTTCCAAAACTGACGATATCTGCCAGCCTGAGGCTTCTCATAACGAAAATAAGGGCCGAAGTGCCAGAGTTTCACTGGTTGGGGAAGATTCGACATACCGTGCTCAATGTAAGCGCGGACAACCGAAGCGGTTCCTTCCGGTCTTAAAGTAAGATGATCCCCACTTTTACTTCTAAAACTATACATCTGCTTTCCGACAATTTCTGTAGCCAGACCAACTCCTTTGGAAAAAAGCTCAGTTTCTTCAACAATAGGTGTTTCTATTTTTTCAAACCTATAAAAATTGGCGATATTCTCACAAATATTGTAAATTTTCTGGAAATACTTCTGGTCTCCCGGTAAGATGTCGCGCATTCCGGTAGGTTTTTGAAACTTGGGTTTTTTACTCATATTTATTTCATTGGTATTCTGGAGTTTCGAATTTGGCTAAAACAGTAAAGGGCCAAGCCCTAGCAAACACTCGACCAATAATATTTTCTCGGGGTAATACTCCCCAGCGTCGGGAGTCCGAAGAAGCGTATCTATTATCGCCCAAAACAAAATATTCATCTTTACTTAAAGTAACCTTACTGTCGCCCAGAGTTTGAACGGAAGAATCAAGATAATCTGACTCATCTAAAATCTGGCTTCCTTCCTGATCAAAAATTAAAACTTGGCCGGATTTTATCTCTATTGCTTCTCCGGGCAGACCAACAATTCTTTTAATATAGCGCTGAGAAGGATCATTGGGATATTTGAAGACCACCACCTCTCCTCTTTGAGGCTCGTTAAAATAATAAGAAATTTCATCAATAATTAAATAGTCGCCATTTTCAAAGTTGGGCTCCATGCTTTGACCCCTGACAAAAAACGGCTGAAATACAAAACTGCGGATAGGAATGACTATTAATAAAGCAATAATGACAATCTTGGCAACCTCCCAAAAAAAAGAAAGGGTGTTTTTCATATATATAATTATATCAGGATTTTTTTATTTTACAATATATAATATAATAAATGAATCTCATGATTTTAATCGTTGGTTTGGGTAATCCCGGGAAAAAATATCAAAAAACTCGTCATAATATCGGCACCGGAATCATTGACGAGCTCGAATCCTTAAGTCTAAAGGAAGTAATTTTAGCTAAACCAAAAACTTTTATGAATCTTTCCGGGAAAGCTGTAAAACAGTTAATTAACAAATTTCAAATTCCAAATTCCAAACTGATTGTTGTGCATGACGATATCGATTTGCCTTTGGGGAAAATTAGAATTGTCAAAGGTCGAGGTTCAGCCGGCCATAAGGGAGTAGAATCAATTATTAAAGAATTAGAAACTAAAAATTTTATTAGATTTAGAATTGGAATTTGCCCCAAAACCGGCAAACCAAAAAATCCAGAAAGGTTTGTCCTTCAAAAATTTAATAAGGATGAAGAGAAAATTATTAAAGAAGTAATAAAAAAAACCGCTGAAGCGGTTGAATTGTTTCTGAAAGAAGGATTGGAAAAAACGATGAGTAAGTTTAATAAATGAGAAAACCCAGCGCTACCGACGGTGACGCTGGGCTTGGGGTCCTGAGAGGTGATGACGTCGGAATTCTAGATATTCTTTTTCTTCTTTCCTCCGCTGTTTCTTTTTAAGTTCAAACTCTGCAATGGTCAAAAGAAAGACGCCGGCAAAAATGAGAACCACATCAGCCGTCACCTCTGCTATTTTAAAAAAGAAGTCCAGCAATTTTGCCTCCTTTTTTTTATTTTCATCCTCCGGCCTACCTGCGAGCGTTATGAAATCGAAACATAAGTTTTAATCCATAACTTTTGGCTCTAAGTTAAAGGAGGGATTACTTAGATTTCGTCCCGAGCACATAAAAAAATTTATGTGCTCGGTAAGCCACTCGCAGATAGACCGCAAGAAAAAATAAAATATTGATAGGTTCTAGATAATATATTATAATACTTTAGATGAATTTGTCAAGGACCAGTTTTGCTGGCGGGGTCTTAATTGTTGGTATCACCCCCTACTTTTTGGAAAAGGGGAGCTTTTGGTTTGAACGGAATCTAAATAAGATTCTGGTGGCCAGAAAAACTCAATCCTTTTTTGAGGACAACACTCTTTTTTTAGAAAAAGGACGAGAGTATAACTTTTCTCAACTTTTAAGAAAACTTGACGAAATGGGTTACGAGAAGGTGTTAAAAGTCACCGAACTTGGCGAGTTTTCCCAGAGAGGCGGAATTGTTGATGTTTTTCCGGTTAATTTGAACTCAGCTGTTCGCTTTGATTTTCTGGGAAATAAAATTGAAAATATTGAAAAGCTCCCCTACCAAATAAAAGATGAGAGAGAAGCTAAAGAAAGATTAAAAAAGAAATTAAAGTCCCAAAAATTATTCTCTGATCTAAAGGGATTGAAGTCTGGAGATTACTTAGTTCACTTAGACCATGGGGTAGCTCGATTCTCTGGAATCAAGCAAAATTATTATACTTTGGATTATGCTCAGGGGGATAAATTATTGGTGCCCCTGGGTTTGGAAAGAAAATTGTCTAGATACATTGGTTTCATTGAGCCAAAAATTTCCAGATTGGGCTCTTCTTTCTGGCAAAGAACTAAAAGAAAGGTTAAAGAAGAAACCGAAAAATTAGCTAAAGAGCTTTTAGATATTTATGCCAAAAGAGAAGTAGCTACTCGGCCTCCTTATTTAGCGGTCGATGAATTCCATTCATCTTCACCCTTCGCTGGCGCTCGGGTAGTCGATGAATTCCATTCATCTTCACCCTTCGCTGGCGCTCGGGTAGTCGATGAAATAGATTTTAAAATAGCCGAGGGCTTTCCTTACGAAGAGACCCCTGACCAAATTGAAACTTTAGCGGAAGTAGAGAAAGATTTAGAAGAAGAAAAACCTATGGATAGAGTTGTCTGCGGAGATGTCGGTTTTGGTAAAACCGAAATAGCTCTAAGAGCGGCGGTAAAAGTAATTAAATCCGGCTATCAGGTAGCTATGATTTGCCCGACAACTATTTTAGCTAATCAGCACTTTCAAAGTTTTAAAAGAAGATTAGAAAGTCTACCAATTAAATTTTCTCTTCTTTCCCGTCTGCAAACCAAAAAAGAGCAGAGAAAAGTTATAGAAAACTTAAAAACTGGCAAAACAGATCTAGTTATCGGTACTCACCGAATTTTGTCTTCTGATATTGAATTTAAAAAGTTGGGGCTCTTAATTATTGATGACGAACAAAGATTTGGTGTAAGGCAGAAAGAAAAATTAAAAAAAGTTAGGACTTCTTTAGACGTCTTATCGCTTTCAGCAACTCCCATTCCTCGTACTCTTTATTTGGCCTTATCTTCACTTAAAGATGTAAGCATCATCCAAACTCCCCCAATTGGTAGATTACCAGTCAAAACCAGCATTTTGCCTTGGTCAGAAAGAATTATCGCTCAGGCGATTAAAGAAGAACTGAAAAGAAAAGGGCAGGTTTATTATTTGCATAACAGAGTGGAGACCATTGAAACTGCTAAAAAATTCTTAGAGAAGTTAGTACCCAAAGCATCAGCCAGCTGGCGGATCGGTATAGCCCATGGCAGATTGAAAGAAAAAGAACTGGTAAAAGTGATGGAGAATTTTCAGAACAGAGAAATTGATGTTTTGGTGGCTACTACTATTATTGAAAATGGTTTGGACTTTCCTAACGTAAATACTTTAATTGTGGCTGACGCTACCAGGTTGGGCTTAGCTGAGGCCTATCAAATCAGAGGAAGAATTGGCAGATCGTCTATTCCGGCTTCAGCTTTCTTTTTCTATAGTGGTCATTTATCGGAAAGTGCTAAGGCCAGATTGGACGCCCTCAAGGAAGCTACCGAACTGGGTTCAGGTTATAAAATTGCCCTGCGTGATTTAGAAATCAGAGGAGCTGGCAATATTTTAGGAAAAGAACAATCCGGCAACATAAATTCGGTCGGTCTCAACCTCTACTGCCAAATGCTTTCTGAAGCTATTGAGAGGGCGAAGAGGACTTCATCCTCTTCTTCCACCTTCACTTCCATAAATGGAAGCTTGCCAAATGAAAGCTAAGTGATATCTTTAAGGAACGTGCAAAATATAAGAAAAATTACTATTGAAGATCAGGATTATCCTAAGCTTTTAAAAGAAATCAAAAATCCTCCAAAAGTTCTGTATTTCAAAGGAAAGCTTAGCCCTGAAGAAAATTGTTTTGCCGTCGTCGGAACCAGAAGATGTTCTCCCTATGGTAAAGAGTTGGCTTGGGAAATTGCCGGCGACCTGGCTGAAGCTGGCTTAACTATTGTTTCTGGTTTAGCTCCGGGAATTGATACTGTTTCTCATTTAGCTGCCTTGGAAAAGAAAGGAAGAACTATTGCGGTTTTAGGAACTGGCTTGGACGAAAAGAGTATTTACCCTCAATCAAATCTAAAATTGGCTAAAGAAATTTTAGAAGCCAGCGGCGCTCTTGTTTCTGAATATCCACCGGAAACTTCTGGCACCCATTTTACTTTTCCTCAAAGGAATAGAATAGTTTCCGGACTATCCTTGGGAGTTTTAGTAGTAGAAGCCAAGAAAAAATCAGGCGCTTTGATTACTGCCGACTGGGCCAGAAAACAAAAAAGGGCAGTTTTTGCTCTGCCCGGCCCCGTTCGTTCGCTTAATTCCAAAGGGTGCCATTATTTAATCAAACACGGAGCTAAATTAGTTGAAAATGCCAACGATATCTTAAAAGAATTGAACCTCAATCTATCAATTTATGAAATTAATAGACCTGCCAAAAGCAACAATAAGGAGGGGGCTTTAATTTTAGACATCTTAAAAGAAGGCTCTTTGGACGTTGATAAAATTATTGAAAGAACAAAATTGCCAGCTCCAAAAGTGGCTTCCCTTTTAGCGGTTTTAGAAATAAAAGGTACTATACGAAACTTGGGAGGAAACATTTATGCCATTAGTTATCGTTGAAAGCCCAACTAAATCAAATACAATAGGAAGATTTCTGGGCTCTAAATACAGAGTTCTGTCTTCTTATGGCCACATAAGGGATTTGCCGAAAGCTGAATTCGGGATTGATCTAGAAAATAACTTCCAGCCAAAGTACGTCGTCCCTCTTAAAGCCAAAAAAACCGTCAATTTATTAAAAAAAGCTGTCGAAGATACGGATTTGGTGATCCTGGCGACAGATGAAGACAGGGAAGGAGAAGCTATTGCTTATCATTTAGCTTGTCTTTTGAACTTGGACGGCAAAAAAGAATATCAAAGAATTGTGTTTCATGAAATTACTAAGTCGGCTATTGAAGAGGCCTTAAAAAAACCCAGAAAGATTGATATAAACCTGGTAGATGCTCAACAAACCAGAAGAATTTTAGACAGAATTGTCGGTTACAAGCTGTCTCCTTTCCTATGGAAGAAAGTAGCCAGAAGGCTTTCAGCTGGAAGGGTCCAATCGGTAGCAGTAAGGCTAGTTTGTGAAAGAGAGCAAGAAATACAAAACTTCAAACCCGAAGAATATTGGTCTATTGAAGCACTTCTGAAAAAAATCAAAAATCTGAAATCGAAAATCGGAAATGAATTTAAGGCTTTACTAATAAAGAAGGACGGAAAAGTTTTAGATAAGTTGACAATCAAAAATAAAAAGGGAGCAGATAAAATTATTAAAGATTTAAAAGGAGCGGAATATCAAATAATAAATACTGAGAAGAAAGAAGTTAAGAGAAATCCCCTGCCACCTTTTACTACCTCTACCTTGCAGCAAGAATCTTGGAAAAAACTTAGACTTCCCGCCAAACTGACCATGCAGTTGGCTCAACGGCTTTATGAAAAAGGGTTTATTACTTACCATCGAACCGATTCTTTGAATCTTTCAAACCAATCTTTGTTTTCGGCCAAAAAATTTATTGAAGAAAATTATGGAAAGAAATATTGGGCGGGATTTTTAAGAAAGTATAAAGCAAAAGGTAGAGCACAAGAGGCCCACGAAGCTATTAGGCCAACCTATCCTAACAGAGAACCGGGAAAAATTAAGATAGACGCCCAGCAATTAAAGCTTTACGATCTAATCTGGCGAAGATTTATTGCTTGTCAAATGAGCCAAGCTGTCTTTGATTCAACTAAGGTTGATATTGAAGCTGAAAATTATGGGTTTCGAGCTACCGGTCAAATTTTAAAATTTGATGGATTTTTAAAAGTCTGCCCGATTAAATATGAAGAGAACGAATTACCGCCCTTAGAAAAAGATGAAATCTTAGAACTTATTAAGCTAATCCCCTCTCAACATTTTACTCAACCTCCTCCCAGATATACCGAAGCCACTTTAATTAAGGCCTTAGAGGAAAATGGTATCGGCAGACCTTCAACTTATGCTCCTATTTTATCAACTATTCAAGAAAGAAATTATATTGAAAAAGATGAAAACCGGAAATTCCGGCCGACAGAAATCGGTACGGTGGTCAACGACCTTTTAGTGAAACACTTTCCCAAAATTGTTGATATTCAGTTTACAGCTGAAATGGAAGAAGATTTAGATAAAATTGCTGAAGGCGAAGAAAAATGGGTTCCGATAATTAGAGAGTTTTATGAACCTTTTGAAGAAAATCTTCAAAAGAAATACCAGGAGGTTTCTAAAAAAGAAGTGACCGAAAAACCAACCAAAAAAACTTGCCCTAAATGCGGCTTTCCTCTTTTAATTCGTTTGGGGAAATTTGGGAAATTCTATGCTTGTTCCAAATTTCCTAAGTGCAGATATACTGAATCTTTGGAAGAAAATGATTTGGGCGTAAAATGCCCCAAATGCGGCAAGGGCAAGATAGTAGAAAAAAGAACTAAAAAAATGAAGGTCTTTTATGGCTGCAATCTGTTCCCCAAATGCGATTTTGCTTTATGGGATAAGCCTACTGGCGAAAAGTGCCCTAAATGCAGTTCTCTTTTAATGCAAACAAAAAGGGGACAAATCAAATGCTCCAATAAGGAATGTGGTTACCGGCTGGAAAAATAAGAGAAATTTTGTTAGAATCAAAAGCAGGCCGCGGTGGCGGAATTGGTTTACGCGTACGACTCAAAATCGTATGGGAGTAATCCCATGTGGGTTCGAGTCCCACCCGCGGCACATTTTATTTGTTGAGCTCTACTAAATTCTCCAAGAGACAGGCAACAGTTAAGGGTCCTACGCCGCCAGGAACTGGAGTAATATAGCTGGCTTTTCGAGAAACCGATTTAAAATCAACATCGCCGACTAATTTCCCCTTTTTTAGAGTTGTCCCGGCATCAATAATTATCACTCCTTGTTTAACCATCTCCCCGCAGATTAAATTTGGTTTTCCAGCTCCTGAGATTAAAATATCAGCTTCTCTTGTAAAAAAAGAAGGGTTTTTAGTGAAAACATTTATAATCGTAGGGGTGGCAAATTCTCTTAAAAGTTGAGGAATTAAGGGAATGCCAACCAATCTTCCCATCCCAACAACAACAACATTTTTTCCGTTTAATCTAATCTTATAAGTTTTTAAGAGGCGGAAAATACCCCCGACTACAGGTGGTAAGATTTTAAGACCGGTAAAAAAATATTTTCCAAAACTTTTTTCAGATAAAACATCTATGTCTTTTTCGTCGGGGATTAAATTCGTAAATTCTTCTTCTGGTTGAAATTTTTTCGGCACTGGCAGTTGAATAATTACTCCAGAATTAGCAGGGTCTCTAACAATTTTCTCAATCTCTTTCTTTAATTCCAACTTTCCGATTTTTGCCGGAAATTTGAACAACTTAAAATCAATGCCTGTCTTCTGGCAGGCCTTTTTCTTTTGGTTAATAAAAACCTGGGAAACTAAATTTTCTCCCACTTGAATTACGGCCAATCTTAAACGTAACTTAGATTGGCTAATCTGCTTTTTAAGATTAGCCAGAATTTTCTCTGAGAGCTTTTTTCCGTCAAGAAGTTTCATGAAATTCCTGGAATAGGAAATCTTTTGCACGTCTTGATCACTTCTTTGTGAAGTTTTTTCAAAAACCTTTTATTTTTACGGTTTTTAATTGCGTCATTTATCCATTTGGCAATTTGTTTCATTTCCTTCTCTTTCATACCTCTCGTAGTAATTGCCTGGATACCAATACGAATCCCGCTTGGATCTACCGGGCTTCTGGCGTCATCGGGGATTACATTTTTATTAACAGTAATACCTATTTCGTCTAAGACAGTTTCAGCTTCTTTCCCGCCTAGATTCTTCGATTTAAGGACATCGACTAAAACCATATGATTTTCTGTCTTCCCAAATATAATTTTAAATCCGTAATTTCTCAACTCTCTCTCCAGAACTTTTGCGTTCTTTAGAACTTGTCTGGCATAAACCCTAAATGACGGCTTCAAAGCTTCCCCGAAAGCCACTGCTTTGGCGGCGATATTATTCATATGTGGCCCACCCTGAAAACCTGGAAAACACGCTTTATCTATGATTTGGGCGAATTCTTTTTTACATAAAATCATCCCTCCTCTCGGCCCTCTCAAAGTTTTATGAGTTGTCGTGGTAACAATATCAAAATAAGGGACTGGATTGGGAATAGCTTTACCAGCAATAAGACCGGCGATGTGAGCCATGTCAAACATAGAAACCGCTCCAACTTTTTTTGCAATATCACAGAACTTTTTATAATCAATTTGCCTTGTGTAAGAGGAAAATCCGGCCAGCATTAATTTTGGTTTTGCTTTTTGGGCAATTTTTTTGAGTTCTTCGTAATCAATTAAGCCATCGGTTTTCGTTTTATATCGGATAAAATTGTAAAGTTTGGCAGCCAAAGTAACGGGATGTCCGTGCGTTAAGTGACCTCCATGAGACAAGTCCATTCCTAAAACTTTGTCGCCAGGTTTTAAAATCGCGCTGTAGACGATCATATTGGCTGGCGCACCGGAAAGTGGCTGAACATTGACATGTTCAGCTTTGAAAAGTTTTTTCGCTCGTTCAATAGCTAAATTTTCTACAGCATCAGTAAAAGTCTGCCCACCGTAATATCTTTTACCGGGATAGCCTTCCGAATATTTGTTGGTGAAAACCGAGCCCAAGGCCTCAAGCACTGCTTTTGAAGCGTAATTTTCCGCAGCGATTAACTCCATTCCTTCTTGCTGCCGTTTTATTTCTTTTTCAATTAATTTGGATACTTGATTGTTTCTTTTTTTCGCAGACATATTTTTAATGCTTAAAACATCTAATTCCAGTAAAGACCATTGGGATTTTATATTTATTGCAAATAGCTATAACGTCTTTATCTTTGATTGAACCGCCAGGTTGAACAATTGCTTTTACCCCGGCTTTAATTAAAATTTCTGGGCTGTCAGGAAAAGGAAAAAAGCCATCTGAAGCAGCCACCGTGTTTGGGACTCGCTTGCCAGCTTTGTTCACTGCTAATTCACAACATCTCTTCCTGTCTTGCTGGCCTACCCCCGAAGCAATGAGAGTTTTGTCTTTCACTAAAATTATAGCATTGGATTTAGAAACCTTACAAATTTTCCAGGCAAAGAGAAGGTCTTTTATTTGTTTTTTGGTTGGTTTAATTTTAGTAGCTACCCTTAAGTTTTTTTCCGTAATTTCTTTTAAATCCGGCTCCTGAGCTAAAAATCCTCCTCTAATTTTTTTAATATCCAACTCTTTTGATGATTTTGGGGAGTTCAGTGCCGGATTAACTGAAATAATTAATTTAGGTTTTTTTGAAAAAACCGCTAAAGCCGGTTTTTTAATTTTTGGTACTAATAATGCCTCAAAAAAAAATTTTGCCATTAATTTAGCTAAACTTTCGGTAACTTCTCTGTTTAAAATAATCACTCCGCCAAAAGCAGCTAAAGAATCTCCTCTCTCCCAGGCCTTAAAGAAAGCATCTTTAATGTCTTTACCAAAAGCTGCTCCACAAGGATTGCCGTGTTTGATAACTACGCAGGTTGGTTTTTTGCCTCCCAATTCAGAAATAGCTAAAATTGCAGCTGAAGCATCTAAAAGATTATTGAAAGAAATCTCTTTCCCTTGAATTTTTTTAAATCTCTGAAGAGCTAAAGGGTCTTTATTTTTAGAATCAAGATAAAAAGCTCCTCTCAGATGAGGATTTTCACCGTAGCGAGTTTCAAAAAATTTTTTAATTTCTATTCTTAAAATATTGGGTAATTTCTTTATCATATTTGGCTGTTTTCTGAAAAACTTTTTGAGCTAACAACAAGCGAACTTTTTCTGGGATTTTGTTTTTTTTCTTAAGAATTTCTATAACTCTTTGATAATCTTTGGGGTCAATAATTACCGTTACATATTTATAATTCTTGGCAGCTGCCCTAATCATGGTCGGGCCGCCAATGTCAATGTTTTCTATGGAGTTTTTCTTTTCAAAAGGATAAAGATTGCAAACCACCATATCAATTGGTTGAATTCCTAACTTTTTGGCTTCTTTTTGATGTTTTTTGTTTTTTCTATCGTAAAGAATGGCTGATTCAATTTGAAAGGAGATAGTTTTCATTCTACCATCAAAAGCTTCTGGATTACCGGTGACCTTCTCAATGGGAATTACTTTAATTTTGGCTGCTTGCAAAACTTTAGCTGTACCGCCAGTGGAAATTATCTCCCAGCCCAATTTAGTTAATTGAGAGGCGAAATCCAAGATTCCGGTTTTATCCCAAACACTGATTAAAGCGTATTTTATCATTGAAATTTAAATTTTGGGGGGACGCCTAAAAACATAAAGCCTAAAGAAATAACGGCAGCAACCATAAAAGCTAAATTAATTTGAGGAATAAAGAAAAAAACTATAGCTAAAATTATAAACAAAAAAGAGCGGGTAAGGTTAACAAGAATTTCTCGATAAATTATAAATTCATCTGCCTCTGCTCCTTTTAAATAGGCCTTCTTATAAAAGAAAGTTTGAAAAGGAATGCTGGCTGAAGTTCGGCAAATTCGATAAAGAGTATGAGCTAAAAAAGCATCAAAAGGAGTTATGACAAAATATTTTATTACCCAAGCCATAGAAGTCAAAAAAGAACCAATATTTAAAAATTCTACCCGATTAATAATCTTGTCGGAAATTCTTCCCATATATAAAGTAAAAATGGTAGCTACAGCTAAGGCAAAGGTGGCGATTCCGCCCATCGCCGCATATCCAATAGCCAAAACAAACATAAAGAGGGGCCAAAGATATATATCAACTCCCAACTCTGCACCATCGGCAGCAAAAGCCAAGGAGATTTTACGATTCTCCTTTTTAAAAATTCTTCCCCAGGCCTTGGCGTAGGAGTCGGAATAAACTACATGGGTCTCTTTAGAAAGAAACATTGGAATGGAAGAAGCAAAAAGAACCGCCAGAACAGTAATAAATAAAGCTGAGTATCCAGCTGCGCTCAAAATAGCTCCGCCAATAATCGGGCTAATAATGGCAGGAATAGAGAGAGCAATATTCATTCTACTAACTTGCTTCCCTTGATAGTCCTTTTCTGAAAAATGGGCAAAATCGGTGTGAAAAGCGGGCCAAAAGAAGGTCATACCGGCTGCTCCTAAAATAATAGCTAAAGGAATTAATAGAAAAGAGTGGTAAAGAAAGAATAAACATAAGTAATAGCCAAAAAAGAAAAAATGGCTAAAAAGCATAGCATGCTTAAGACCGATCTTGGCCATTATTTTTCCACCCCAAACTGCCAAAATTCCGTAGAGTCCATGGACGACGGCGAAAAACAAAATAGTCAAAGGAAGGTCATTAAAATAGGTGTAAAGATAAATTGGTTCAAAAATTAAAATCATCCCTAAAGCCAGAGAACGAATAGCAATACTGGTAAAAAACTGAGTGGCTTTTCTTCTTAAAAAATAATGGAAAAAATGGAGTGGAGAGAAAGGAACTAACATGTTATTGCCTTAAAATTTTAAAACCCTGAATTAAGTCAATCACCAAAGAGGGTCGAGAAGGTTTTAAATCGCCAGCATTAATGATTAAATCTGGCTGATATTTTTGATTCTTAAATTGTTTTATAACCTCTTCTATCTTGGTAGAAGGTGGCAGATTAGAGATGTTAGCTGAAGTGCCAGTTAAAGGACAATTTATTTTTTTAAGTAATTCATTGATTAATTTATAATTAGGAATTCTTAGGCCGATGGTTTTTTTCTGGCTAAATAAAATCTTGGGTAGCTGGCCTTTTCTTTCTAAAACTGCGGTGACCTTACCAGGCCAGACTTTTCTTAAAAACTCTTCTTGTCCTTTGTTAATTTTAGCAAACTTTTTTGCTGTTTTGATATTTTTAATAAAAATAGGGATTGGCTTTGAGTTTTGGCGTTTTTTTATTTTAAGAAGTTTTTTAACTGCTTTTTGGTCTCTGGCATCGGTTATTAAACCATAAAGGGTGTCAGTGGGGCAAACTACCACTTTTCCCTGCTTGATAGCCTTGGCTGTTATCTCAACTATTTTTTTAAGATTTTTTGGTGCCACTCTCAAAATTGAGTCCATATTTTTTTAGTATATCACGAAAAAGGCCCTGCGGGGAAAACAGGGACTGAATAAGGAAGTGAGTTTGTGGGTGGCGGCGCCAAATTGACGCCACATATTTGGTGACCATACGGCGCCGCCACACCTACGTAGAGAGTTAACTACTATGGGTGTTTAAAAAACCCAATCTCGCGGACAATGTTTGGAATCCATCTCACCTCCATTCACGAAACGGAAATGTGCTGCGTCAGCAGATGCAAGACTTTCATATCCCCGTCTCGCAAAAGCTGTTGGGCAGTTTTACCGCCCTGCCCGGGCTACCGCTGCCTATCGCCTGGCGCTGCATTGTCCGGAAATAACCGGCCAACAAGGATCTCTCGTGTGCGTCATCTCTATAACCTCCTTTCTTCTAGCATTCAGGGTAGGAAATTGACTAATTAGGATAGATTATAAAAAACAAGCTTGTTTGTCAAGATGGAAAACTTTTATTGTCCTCAATGTTTTTAAATACTACTGAACCTGGCCAGATTAAACAATTAGAGCCAACCAAAACTCCGGGCATCAAAGAGCAGTTTACTCCGGTTTTAGTATTTTCTCCCATAATAGCTCCTAAAAAAGTCAGGTCGGTTTTTATTTCTTCTCCCTTGACGACTGATTTTATCTCTCCCCTATCTATTCTGACGTTGGCCGTAATAGTGCCAGCTCCCAAGCGACAGCCTCTGCCAAAAATTGAGTCGCCAAAATAACCTGAATGAGTATGAATGTCTTCTTGAAAAATTGATCGTGTCACTTCAGCTAAAGCGCCGATTAGAACATTGTTCTCCAAATTAGTATATTCTCTGACTAAAGAATTATTCCCAACCACACAATTTTCACCAATATAACAAGGGCCCTTAATCACCGCCCCCTCAAAAATCTTGGTATTCTTGCCAATGCGAACATTACCTTTTATTATGGTATTTTTACTAATCCTGGCTGTTTTATCAATTTCCGGTTTCAGATGTTTACTCATTAAATTTTTAGCGACCCCGAACAGCTGCCATGGGTATTTTAAAAAAGTTGGCTCTTCTTCAACCATCACTACTCTGGCTTCATTTTCTTTTGCGTAAAGGTCTAAGGCGCTCTCAAAATCGTACTGATGTCGGGGTACTTTTTTATAATATTCAAAAAACTTTTGGGGCAATAAATAAATACCTATTGCTTTTATATCTGAAGGCTCTTTCCCTTTTTTTGGTTTTTCAACCAAGCCCGTGGCTTTATCTTCTTCCAATTTCAGCATTCCGTAAAGCCAGGGCTGGTCAGTCTTAATTCCTAAGAATACCAATTCCGCCTTACTTTCTTTAAATTTCTCTGTCATTGGCTTTATAAAATCTCCGGCGTTAATTTTATGGGCATGAAGAACAAAAAAGGGCCCGGAAATGAAGTCTTGAACCTGGACTACGGCATTCCCCATTCCTTTAGCTTCTGACTGAATGACGTATTTAATATCTATTCCCAGATTGTAATTCTTTAGTTCTTCTTCCGCGTCTTTTTTGGCCCCCTGAACAATAATAACCTCTCTAATCCCCGCTTCCTTTAAACTTTCAATGGTATACCAAATTAAAGGCCTCCCCATTATTTTCAGGAGGGATTTATGCTGTCTATTTAAAGGCCAAAAGCGAGAACTTTGGCCGGCTGCTAAAATTACCGCCTGCATAGTTTAAATAAAATTTTAGCTAATTTGTCCGAATGGTGAAGAATCATTGTCCTCTTGTTAGCACCTTTCACCAAAACATCTGCTGAGTTTAATTTCTGAATCTGGCGGTCAATAACGTCTGCGCCAATGAAATTTCTCTTTTTAAACAAATTTTTATCATAATCAATGAAGTCTGCTTTGGGAAAAACTTTTCTTACTTCTTTAACTTGCTTAGTTGATAATTTGCCGGTGTTAAAAACAACATAATCAATAGTCGATTCTCCTAAATATTCTTCTAAAATTGTCAGAAAATCTTCAACACTGAATCCATCGGTATTGCCTACTTGAGTCATTAAATTACAAACAAAAACTTTTTTAGCCGGTGACTTACGAACAGCTTCTGAAATTCCTTTAACTAAAAAAATTGGTAGAACGCTGGTATAAAGTTTCCCAGGAGTAATAACAATTAAATCTGCCTTTTTGATTGCCGAAATTGCTTTAGGATTGGCTTTAGTTTCAGTTGTTAAAAATAATTTTTTAACACCTATTTTAGATACTTGTGGGCAATTTATAATTTTTTCTTCTTCTTTTATTTTCTTATTATTTTTTAATATAGCCACTATATCTGCTTTTTCTAAGGTTACCGGGACCACTTTACCTCTAACATTTAAAATTTTACCTATCTTATCTATCGCCTTAGTCAAGCTACCTGTAGCTCCTATAGCTGCTGCAATCAAAAGATTACCAAAATTATGTCCCTTCAGCTCGCCTTTTTCAAAGCGATAATTAAAAAAGGGAGTTAGGTTTTTCTTATTGGATAAAACAACTAAACATTGTCTTATATCTCCTAAAGGTAAAATGCCAAGCTCTCTTCTTAATTTTCCACTTGACCCACCGCTATCAAACATTGTGACAATAGCAGTTAAATCTATTGGATATTTTTTTAATCCAGATAAAACTATTGAAACGCCCGTTCCGCCGCCCAAACAGACGACTTTTTTAACTCTTTTTGACATAAATTATCTTTTATTGTAAAGTAAATAAGTGAATTATGCAAGATAAATTTCTCATCAAAGGCGGCTTTTCTCTTTCAGGAGAAGTGGAAATCTCAGGATATAAAAATGCAGCCGGAGCAGTTTTGGCTGCTGCTTTACTTTCCAAAACACCTTCAATAATAGACAATTTGCCTCTTGTTTCTGATGTTTTAAACCAAATTGAAATTTTAAAACAGATGGGGGCTGAAGCAGAATGGCAAGGAGAAAAGAAAGTCAAAATAAATCCGGCCAATATTATCCCCGAAAGAATTCCGACAAATCTTTTTGAAAAAATGAGAGTTTCGGTTTTATTCATAGGACCTCTTCTAGCCAGATTCAAAAAACTAAGAATTCCTCATCCGGGTGGAGATAAAATTGGCTTAAGACCAATTTCTACTCATCTTAAGGCCCTTGAAGATTTTGGAGTAAGAATTGAAGAAAAAGATGGTTTTTATTGCTTCGAAGCACCGGACAATCTGGAAGGAAAAAGGATAGTTTTGAAAGAATTTTCCGTAACAGCAACAGAAAACTTAATGATGTTAGCTGCTTTATCCAAAGGAAAAACAAAAATTGAACTGGCGGCCGCTGAGCCTCAGGTTCAAGATTTAGGAAATTTTCTAAAAAAGATGGGGCTGCCTATTGAAGGAATAGGAACTCATACAATCACAATTGAGGGGCAAGAAACTTTAAGAGGAACAGAATTTAAGATTTGCCCTGATTTATTGGAAGCTGGCACTTTTTTAATTGCTTTTGCTTTAACTGAAGGCGAGGGAAAAATAAAAAACGTCAATCCCGAACATTTAACAATGTTTTTGGAAAAAATGAAAGAGATTGGAGTTAATTTTGAAGCTTCTGATAGTGAAATTTTAGTCAAGCCTTCAGGCGAATTTAAATGCACGAAAATCCAAGTTCTTCCCTATCCTGGATTCCCAACCGACCTTCAGCCTCAAATTTCAGTGTTGCTAACTCAAGCTCAGGGGAAAAGTTTAATCCATGAACCTTTATATGAAAACCGCTTTCAATATCTTCACGAATTAAGAAAAATGGGGGCAGATATTGAAATTACCGACCCTCATCGGGCTTTAATTTTTGGCAAAAAAGAGTTGACTGGCAATAATCTAAACGCCTTAGATATTCGTTCAGGCGCTGCTCTAATTTTAGCGGGTTTAATTTCAAAAGAAAAAACCTTAATTGAAAATATTTCTCAAGTTGACAGAGGTTATGAGAAAATAGAAGAGAAATTAAGAAAACTCGGCGCCCAAATCGAAAAAATCTAAGTTTTTTTTGCTAAATTAAAGGCCTTTAGGTTTAATTCCAGATATTTTGCTGGAATTATTTTTTTTATAGCTTTTAGAATTGAAGCAGGTTTTAAGGGAATTAAATTTTTAAAAGCGACTGCACTTATTAGATAAATACCCGTTACTACTTCCTTTCCCAATTCTTTTTTACAAATTTCACTGGCCGGAACTAAGATAACTTTTTTGCTAATTTTCTTAAGATTTTTTAGAACTTCTCCTTCGGTTAGATTTTTGACTAAAGGAATGGCGATGATTTGTTTATTAACTAAAAAGGTTGTTTTAGAGCTGGCCAAGGGATAAGACCGAAGCGCCTCTTGCATTTCCAGGCCTAAAATTAAATCAGCTCTCCCTTGGGGTATTAAAGGCGAATAAACTTTCTTGCCAAGTTTAATATGGACCTCAACCGACCCGCCTCTTTGAGACAAACCATGAAGTTCAGAAGTCCTTACGTCAAGCCCCTCAATCAAAGCAGCTTCAGCTAAAACTTGCAAAAGGGTAATTAAGCCCTGGCCGCCCGTTCCAACTATTACCATATTGAATTGCCTTATTTTTTTATTTGGATACATGGTCTTTTAGCAATTATTACTGAAACTTCTGGTTTTCCTAAAAATTCTTTTATGGTTTTAATAAATTCCTTCTGGTTTATAGGGTCAATTGTTTTTAAGTTCTTTACCCCGCAACCCCTGACAACTTCTTCAATTTTAATTCCATTAGGTGTAGCAGGAGCTGCCGGATGTGGCTGGTGTCCGGTCATAGCAGTAGTTTCATTATTCAAAATAATAATTAAAGGGTTTGACTTATTGAAAACTGTATTGATTAATGGAGGAATTCCGGCATGAAAAAAAGTACTATCGCCAATAATAGTTATCAACTTTTGACTGGTAGCTTTTTTAATTCCGTGAGCAATGCCAATTGAAGAACCCATACAGGAAAGATAATCTTGAAGATAGTGGGGCGGAAAACCGGCTAACATATAACAGCCGATATCTCCGCCAAAAACTACATTTTTAGTATCAACGGCTTTTTTAATCCCCCCAAAGACCAACCAGTAGGGACAACCGAGGCAAAGTTGGGGGAATCTTTTAGGAACCTCTATTTTAAATTTGGTAGACGGTGTATTATATTTTTTATTTGTAAATTTTGCGACAGCTAAAGTAACGATTCCGGGTTTTAATTCATTAACTTCGGGAATTAACTTTTTACCAATCACTTCCAATTTACAATTTACTTCTTTAGCCAGTATTTTTACTTCTTTTTCTAAAAACGGCTCTAATTCTTCAACTATTAAAATCTTCTTCAATCCGCCAGCTGGCGGATTGATAAAATTCTTAATCTTCTTTTCGGACAAAGGATAAAAAAATCCCAGCTTTAAAACTGGTAAATCTAAATTCAATTCTTTTAATGCTTCCATTACATATAAATAAGATATGCCCGAGGTAATAATCCCGAAATTGGATTTTCTTGATGACTGTTTGTTGATATGGGATTTTTCAGAAAAATCTCTTATTCTCTCAATCTTCTCTAAAAGTTCTGTTTTCATCTCCATAACTCTCGGTGGCAGAGTAACGAACTTTTTAGAATCTTTAATAAATTTACCTTTTTGGGTTTTTGATTTTGATATTTGGATTTTATTTAAGGTTACTATTCCTCGCTGGTGGGCTACCCGAGTTGTCGTTCTAATCATTACCGGAATTTTAAACTTTTCTGAAATTTGAAAAGCTAATTTAGTAAATTCTTTGCATTCCTGGGGATCGGCCGGTTCTAAGGTTGGGATATGAGCTAAATAAGAAATCCCTCTGGTGTTTTCTTCTGACTGGGCTGAACTGTGGCAAGAAGGGTCATCGGCAGATATTATTACTGTCGGACCCTTAGTTCCTGTATAAACAAAGGGGATTAAAGCATCTAAAGCAACGTTTGTCCCGAAATTTTTCATTGCCATTAAAGTTTTCAATCCGGAAAAAGAGGCTCCGACAGCTGCTTCCAAAGCCACTTTTTCATTGGTAGAAAATTCAAAATAAACCCCGGCCTTTGGAGCAATTTTAAAAAAAGTATTGCCAATTTCTGAGGCTGGCGTTCCAGGATAGGTAGAAACAAACTGAACACCAGATTCCAACGCGCCTCTAACAATAGCTTCATTCCCCAATAAGATAATGCTCCCTCCAGATTTTTTTGAGAGAATTTCCTCCATTTATTCTACGGTTACTGATTTAGCTAAGTTTTTTGGTTTATCGACGTTATATCCTCGTAATACCCCTGAATGATAAGCAAATAATTGCAGAGGAATTAAAGCTAAAATTGGTGTTAACATCTCTAAGGTTTTAGGAATATAAATTACGTCATCAACTAACTTTTTAATCTCTTCGTTACCTTCGGTAGCTACGGCGATAACCGGCCCTCCCCTTACTTTAATCTCTTCAATGTTAGAAACCATCTTTTCATAAACGCTATTGGAAGGACAAATGGCTACGGTGGGAAAATTATCGTCAATCAAAGCTAACTCGCAGTGTTTTAGCTCTCCCCCCCGGCAACCTTCGGCATGAACATAAGCTACTTCTTTGATTTTATGCGCTCCCTCTCGGGCAGTAGGATAATCGTACTTTCTGCCAATATACATAAAGTTATTAAAATCCTTATATTTTTCAGCCAATTCTTTAATTTGGGAATCTTGCTCTAAGATTTTCTTTGCCAGCTCGGGAATTCTTGCCAATTCTTTAGCAATTCGCTGGCCCATTACCAAAGCCATCTCTCTTTGTCTTCCCAAAAATAGAGTTAAGAGAGCTAAAGCAGCGATTTGAGAAGTAGTGGCTTTAGTTGAAGCTACGGCAATCTCTGGGCCAGAACGAATATAAATTCCGGCATCAGTTTCTCTGGCTACTGAAGAACCTACCACATTAACCACTCCTAAGGTTATCAATCCCCTTTGCTTTACATCTCTTAAAGCAGCCAGGGTATCGGCTGTTTCTCCGGATTGAGAAACAAAAATAAAAGCAGTGTCTTTTTCTAAAACTGGTTTTCGATAACGAAACTCTGAACCCGAATCAACTTCAGTGGGGATGTTAGCGTACTCTTCTAACATATATTCACCTACTAAAGCAGCATGGCGGGCTGTCCCGCAAGCAATAATATTTAATCTTTTGATTTTTCTTAATTTGTCTTGAATCGCCTCCAAACCTCCTAACTTGGCCATGCCTTCATTAACCGATAATCTTCCTTTTAAGGTGTTAGCTAAACTTTCTGGTTGTTCCATTATTTCTTTTATCGTAAAGTGGGGGTACCCTTTCTTTTCAGCTTCTTCTCTTTCCCATTCAATAGTTTCTAAAGGTTTTTCTTTTAAAATAAAGAAATTGTCCGGCTTTAAAACAGCGATTTCATTGTCATCTAAATTGATCACTTGGCGAGTGTGAGTAATGACAGCTGCTGGATCAGAGGCAACCAATAGTTCGTCATTCCCTATTCCTAAAAGTAAAGGAGAAGATAGTCTGGCTACGACAATTTTTTCTGGGTCTTTTTTGGAGACAACAGCTATTCCGTAAGCCCCTTTTACTTCTCTTAAAGCTCTCCTCACTGCTTCTTCTAAATTTCCTTGGAAGTGCTTCTCAATTAAATGGCAAAGAACTTCAGTATCGCATTCTGAAGTAAATTTATGACCTTCTTTTATTAACTGGTTTTTAATCTTTTGATAATTTTCAATAATGCCATTGTGAACCAAAAAAATATTACCCTGGCAATCAGCATGAGGATGAGCATTAGCTTCGGTAACTTTACCGGTTGTCGCCCATCTTGTATGGGCAATACCAATTTCTCCATCTGGATTGGCAAAGTTTTGCTCAAATTGAGAAATTTTTCCCACCTTCTTAAATAAAAAAGGGGTTCTTTTGTCTAAAACGAGAAAGCCGAAGCTATCGTAACCTCGATACTCCATTCTTTTTAATCCAGATAGTAAAATTGGAAAAGCTGATTTTTTACCAATGTAACCGATAATGCCACACATTAAACTAAATTACTAAGTTAATAAGTTTACCTGGTACAAAGATTACCTTTTTTATTTCTTTATCTCCTATCCATTTTTGCACGATTTGGCGAGAAATTGCAAGCTTGTTAGCTTCTTTTTTTGAGATGTCGACTGCCACTTCAACTTTATCTCTAACTTTACCATTAACCTGAACCACTAAAATCACGACTTCTTCTTTGATTAGTTCCGGGTGTGGTTTTGGCCATTTTTCAAAAAAGATACTTTTTTTGTAGCCCACTTTCTGCCATAATTCCTCTGAGAGATGAGGAGCAAAAGGCGAAAGCAAAATTAACATTTTTTCAATGGTATCCTGCCCAACTTCTTCTTTCTTTTCTCGGCATAAATTAACGAATTCCATAAAAGCAGCTACAGCAGTATTAAATTTTGTTGCTTTGAAATCTTCGTCAATTTTTTTATTTAATTTATGTAAAGCTCGTAGAATTTCTGAGCTACTTTCTTTACGTTCTGTGTTCTCTGAAATCAAACTCCAAACTTTTTCTAAGAACCGGCAAACTCCTTTTACTCCCTGAGTACTCCAGACAATGGTTTCTCCAAAAGGACCCATAAACATTTCGTAAATTCTTAAAGTATCTGCTCCATATTTTTTAACAATATCATCGGGGTTAATGACGTTGCCGAAGGATTTGGACATTTTCCTTCCGTCTTCAGCCAAGACTATACCGTGAGAAGTCCTTGTTTGATAAGGTTCAACGGTCGGAGCTATTTTAATATCATGTAAAAACTTATAAATAAATCGGGAATAGAGTAAATGTAAGGTAGTATGCTCCATACCGCCATTGTACCAGTCAACCGGTAACCAATATTTTAATTTTTTAGAATCTGCCAAAACTTTGTCATTTTTGGGGTCACAATAACGCATAAAATACCAGTTAGAACCTGCCCAGTTGGGCATGGTATCTGTTTCTCTTTTAGCTGACCATCCACATTTTGGGCATTTAACATTAACCCATTCTGAAATTGCCGCCAAAGGCGACTCTCCGGTTCCGGTAGGTTGATATTTTTCAACATAAGGCAACTCAACTGGTAAATCTTTTTCTGGTACAGGAACCTGTCCGCATTTTGGGCAATGGACAATTGGAATAGGTTCTCCCCAATAATGCTGACGGGAAAAAACCCAATCACGTAATTTATATTGAACTTTCTTCCTGCCAGTTCCTTTTTTATCTAACCAAGCAGTAATTTTTTCAATTGCCTCCTCAGAAGATAAACCATTAAACTGGCCAGAATTAACTAGTTTTCCATAACCAACAAAAGCATATTTAGTAATATCTCCGCCAAAAACAACTTCTCTAATTTTTAATCCATGTTTTTTAGCAAAGTCGTAGTCGCGGTAATCGTGGGCCGGCACCACCATTACAGCTCCCCCGCCGTAAGTAGCTATCACATAATCCCCTACCCAAATGGGA
>Ga0315549_1000639_pt1 | contig 40579 bp, 39 predicted proteins | sample SalMarSW160200MG_FD_203101 | JGI IMG/M metagenome (GOLD analysis project Ga0315549, IMG submission 203101) | Salt marsh sediment microbial communities from the Plum Island Ecosystem LTER, Massachusetts, United States - Salt Marsh Sediment SW1601-200 ...
GAAACAAAGAGGATAAATGACAAAAGACGGAGGAACTAAGACCGGAGACGGAAGCCCCGGTCCCCCGTCCTCGGTCTCCGGTCCCCCGTCTTCGATCTCCGATCATAACATGTACAAATTCCAGGATCTGCGGGTGTACAAGTTAGCATTGGAGTATGTGGATACCGTGTACGAGTTGAGCGGAAGACTGCCAGAGTCGGAGCGCTTTAATCTGCGATCGCAACTGGAACGAGCAGCAACTTCTATTGTGCTGAACATTGCAGAAGGGTCAACGGGGCAGAGTAATGCGGAACAGAAACGTTTTCTGGGATTGGCACTGAGGTCCTACTTAGAAACGATAGCCTGTTTCGACATTATAGAACAGCGAGGCTATCTAACCAGTAATACACTTATGGAAATAAGGGAATCGGGACATCAGCTTTTCGTTAAGCTGCAGGCATTCCGCCGTTCGCTGAGTGGAGGACAGAAGACAAGAGACAGGGGACAGAACTCCCGGTCTTCGGTCTCCGGTCCCTCGACCCCGGTCTCCCGTCCTCAGTCTCTCGACCCCGGTCTCCGGTCTCTTAGCTCCCATCTCCCGTCCTCGGTCATGAGTTGCCCGGCTTCGGTCTTCGGTCTTCCGTCTTCCGTCAAGGATGGCGAGTCATGAGCAATATCGCCATCCGTGTTGAGAACCTCAGTAAACGCTACCGCATCGGCCAGTACGTCGGCAGTGGTGCCCAATACAAGACCCTTCGCGAGAGCCTGACCAATGCTGTCTCCGCGCCCCTGCGTTGGCTACGCCAGACAGGAGACGGAAGACGGAAGACCGATGCCCCGTCTCCAGCCTCCCGTCCCCGGTCCTCTGTCCCCGGTCAGCCGTCTACCGACGGCTTCATCTGGGCCCTTCGCGACGTCTCCTTCGAGGTAAAGCAAGGCGAAGTCCTCGGCATCATCGGTAGAAACGGTGCCGGGAAAAGCACCCTACTAAAGGTGCTTTCACGGATCACCGAACCCACAGAGGGAGGGGCTGAGCTAAAGGGACGGGTTGGCAGCCTCCTTGAAGTTGGAACTGGATTCCATCCTGAGCTAACAGGCCGAGAGAATATCTATCTAAGTGGTGCCATTCTCGGAATGACGCGCAAGGAGATCGACCGGAAATTTGACGAGATAGTTGATTTCTCGGGGGTAGAGAAATTCATCGATACACCGGTCAAGCGCTATTCCAGCGGTATGCGTGTCAGACTGGGTTTCGCTGTAGCCGCGCATCTTGAGCCCGAGATCTTGCTAATTGACGAAGTACTGGCAGTAGGAGATGTAGCGTTTCAAAAGAAGTGCCTAGGAAAGATGGGGGATGTGGCGAGGGAAGGACGGACGGTGTTGTTTGTGAGCCACAATATGGGGGCTGTTCAGCAACTTTGTACCCGGGCAATATTGTTAAATGAGGGGACCGTTTTACTAGATGATTTGCCACGAACGGTAGTCGGTGAATATCTTACAATCGGATTGAGGCAGACCGGCGAGCGGGTCTGGCCGGATATGAACCAGGCGCCGGGGGACGAAGTAGCACGCCTGCGCGCTGTGCGTGTGCTCGATCGGCATGGCAAAGTCTGCACAAATTTTGACGTTCGTGATCCAGTCTCGATTGAGATGGAATATTGGGTTTTGCGCAATCCTGAGTGTTTAAATGTATCGTTTTATTTCCATAACGAAAGGGGCGAGATAATTTTTATTTCCCGCAATGCCTCGACGGACTCACCACCAGGAGATAGGAAGCAGTCGGTAGGTTTGTATCGGTCCACCTGTCACATTCCGCCTGATTTTCTGAACGATCGGCAGGTTTATGTGATGGCTGCTTTAACAAGTGAAACGGAGGTCCATACCATACAACGTGATGCCGTGATGTTCAACGTCGGAGATGCGATGGATCCAAAAGGAGTGCGTGGCAATTATCAAGACGAGTGGCCTGCTGCGGCTGTTCGGCCTAGATTACAATGGACTACGAAACGCTCTCCGCTGGAATTAGGATAGGCGAACAAGGTTTGTACAGCAGACCTGCTCAGGTTATGCACAGACCTGGCCAGATTAATCATAGGGAGGATCGAATAATGACAGACTGTCTGATCTGCGGGTCACCTGTTGAGACATTTATGTCCTTTGGGGAGATGCCTATTGCCAACGCGTTCTTGTTACCCGAAGATTTCGCTCAGCCCTTTGGGTGGGGAGCTTCGCTTTTGTGACAATACGGTTAGCTGGTGCAATCGCGAGTTTAGTTTGTAGTTAGGTCTTCCTTAATCAGTGGGAAGCTCTGATCGGGAAGTTGGTTGATGGGGATCTTTAAGCTAGCAGGTCTTGGTGTCAAGGTGAAGGCCGAGCTCCTCAGTAGCAAGAGATTTCTTTGGCCGCGGAAAGTTTTCAAAGAACTGGGTTCTAAAAAAGGATATGCTTCAGCGACGAAGGTCGAGAGCAATGTCTCTGGCGAAAACCCAAAAGTTCTTTCTGGAAGGAGAACGCAGGTGAAAGGTATCATCCTAGCCGGTGGAAAAGCTACTAGACTTTATCCGACTACGAAAGCAATTACAAAACAGCTTCTACCTGTCTATGACAAGCCGATGATTTACTATCCGATGTCCGTCTTAATGCTTGCTGGCATTCAAGAGATGCTCATTATTTCTAGCCCGCAGGAGTTGCCGCGTTTTCAAGAGCTTTTTTCTGATGGGTCGCATTTGGGAATGCAGATCCAATATGCAGCACAGCCTTCTCCCAGGGGGATACCGGATGCCTTTATTATCGGAGAGAAGTTTATAGGGGAAGATTGTGTTAGCCTCGTACTTGGAGACAACATTTTTTACGGGCATGGTCTACCAGATCTTCTAAGGAAGGCTGTTGCTAAGGTTAAAACAGAGGGAGAGGCGGTGGTATTTGGTTATTACGTAAGTGATCCTGAGCGGTATGGGATCGTCGAATTTGACGAAATGGGATCTGTGTTGTCAATCGAGGAAAAGCCGAATGAGTCAAAGTCAAATTGGGCAATAACGGGATTGTACTTCTATGACCAAAAGGTCGTGGAAATTGCAAAGGAGTTAGAATCTTCCTCAAGGGGCGAATTGGAGATTACAGACGTAAACCAGGTCTATCTTAAACGAGGAAAGCTGAGCGTCGAGCTTCTTGGAAGAGGCTTTGCTTGGTTGGATACAGGCACGCATGAGAGCTTGCTGGAAGCGGGGAAGTTCATCGCCACGATCGAAACACGGCAGGGATTGAAGATAGGATGTATAGAGGAAATAGCTTATAATCTTGGGTATATCGATCGAGACCAGTTGGTCAAGATAGCAAAAGGCTTTCAAAACAGTAGTTACGGCCAGTATCTATTAAGACTAGTAAAGGCATAACACGCGCTTTGAATTCAAGAAACTTTCTATCCTTGATGTTCGTCATAAAGCCCAAGGCTTTCATATTCGAGAAGGGGCGTGCCAAAGGGATGCTTTATGTATCTTCGGGTTGCTCATGTCTTTGGCGTGTTGAGCAGAGAGGTGGAGATCGGCTGCAAGATGATGGAAGGGAACTTCCGCATGCACGAGGACGGGATCATTTGGACCGATCCGAGTATCCATATTCACTGGTCTGCAAAGCAATCCATGATCTCTAATAAGGATGCTAAGTTTTCGTCCCTTATGAAGGACGAGAACAACTTCGTCTATCACATGGAGGAGGAATGGTGAAGAATTTACTCATTACCGGTGGTGCGGGCTTCATAGGAAGCAACTTCATCCGCTACGTTCTCCGTGAGCATCTGGATTGGGAGGCTGTAAATCTTGACAAGCTCACTTATGCAGGGAATCTTATGAACCTCGAAGATGTAGCGGATAATCCTAGGTACAAGTTCGTAAAGGGAGACATTGCAGATCCGGCGTTAGTTGACCGGCTGTTCGCGAAAGAGACGTTTGATGCGGTTGTCAACTTTGCAGCAGAGTCTCACGTAGACCGCAGCATTCTCGATGTCGGTCCATTTATTGAGACAAATGTGAAGGGGGTGCAGGTCCTTTTAGAAGCGGCGCGGAAACACAACCTGGAACGGTTTCTTCAAATCTCCACGGACGAAGTCTACGGTAGCCTGGGCGAGGAAGGTGTCTTCACAGAAGGGTCACGGCTCCTTCCCAATAGCCCTTATGCTGCCAGTAAGGCCGCTGCCGATATGCTTAGTCGGGCGTATCATAAAGCCTATGGTTTGCCCATCATCATCACTCGGAGTTCCAACAACTACGGTCCTTATCAGTTTCCGGAGAAGCTAATCTCGCTTATGATTAGGAATGCACTTAATAGTAAGGAGCTCCCTATATATGGCGAAGGTCAACAAATACGAGACTGGCTCTATGTGGAAGATAACTGTCGGGCGATTGATCTGGTCCTACAGAGTGGTCGGATAGGCGAAGTCTACAACATTGGCGGCGGCTGCGAAAAGAAGAACATCGACGTCGTCAAGCAGATTTGCTCGATCTTGGAAAAGAAGTTGGAGCAATCTGCCGGACTATCGACTCCCGTCTCTAAACTCTCTGACTTGATGACGTTCATCGATGATCCCCGCGGCGTGGCCCACGACTTCCGCTATGCTCTCAATTGTTCCAAAATAACAGAAGAGCTGGGATGGAAGCCCGAGTATGATTTCGAGAAAGGGTTAGAGCAAACGATAGAGTGGTATTTGGAGAATCAGGATTTGGTGGAAAATGTTATTAGCGGCGAGTATCAGGCGTATTACAAAAAGTTGTATGGTGCTTAATGGCGAGCATTGAATAGGGTCGCAACTTTTTCAACATTATAAGGCCCATATTCTGGACCTTCAAGATGCTGGGGCTTGAGTGAAGTGCCAACCTTCCCTGCGGCGGAGCGTTGACCTATTGGGGAGGTAGGGTGTATTATAAGAAGGCCGAGGGCTGGAGCTGAGAGTTTATTCAACGAAGAATATCAAGAGACGAATGCTTGCTGGCGTGGAACAAATCTTGCAAGATAGATGACGGAGGTAGCAAACGATGACAGATTGTCTGATTTGCGGCTCAGCTATTGAGACTTTTATGTCCTTCGGACAAATGCCGATTGCTAACGCGTTCTTGTTACCTAAAGATTTTGCTAATGAGTATTTCTTTGAACTCAAAGGCGGTCACTGCCCCAACTGTGGCATGGTACAACTTATGGAACTAGTGGATCGGGAGAAGATGTTTAATGAGAATTATGCCTTCTTCTCTTCCACATCAGCCCGGATGGCGATCCATTTCAAGGAATTCGCCGACTTGGTCATGAAGGATTATCTGAAGGGGCCCGATCCGTTCGTGGTAGAAATTGGTAGCAATGATGGGATTATGTTACAATACTTCGCCCAAGCCGGTATCCGTCACTTGGGAATTGAGCCATCGGCGAATGTGGCTCAGGTGGCTCGTGATAAGGGCATTTACACTATCAGTGAATTCTTCGACGAGGATCTGGCACGCCGCATCGTGGCCGAGCATGGTCAGGTAGATGCTTTCATAGGTGCTAATGTGATGTGCCATATTCCTTATCTTCACTCGGTGGCGGCTGGCATCAAGCTGCTGCTGAAACCTGGAGGCCTTTTGATGTTTGAAGATCCTTACCTGGGAGATATTCTTGAGAAAACATCTTATGACCAGATTTACGACGAGCACGCCTTCTACTTCTCGGTGAAGTCGATCAGCTACTTGTTCGAGCAGCACGGCCTGGAGGTTGTGGATGTCCAGCCGCAGAATGTGCATGGCGGTTCAATGCGCTACGTGATCGCCCACAAAGGGGTGCGGGCGGTTTCTCCGGCGGTGTTCGCTCAACGGGAGAAGGAAGCCGAATTGGGCCTGGACCAGCCTGAGACCTACATCCGCTTGCGCCAGGCCATTGAACGCTCGCGTGACGAGCTGATGGCGCTGCTCCGGGATCTGAAACGCCAGGGCAAGAGGATCGTTGGATATGGTGCCACATCAAAGAGCACCACGGTAACCAATTACTGTGGCATTACTCCTGACTTGGTTGAATTTATCAGTGATACCACGCCAATTAAACAGGGGAAGTACAGTCCGGGCGCACATATACCGGTACGGCCCTATGAGGAGTTCAAGGCCCGTTACCCCGATTACGCTCTACTTTTTGCCTGGAATCATGCTGAGGAGATCATGGCAAAAGAGCAGAAGTTCAAGGAGCAGGGGGGGAAGTTTATCGTCTACATCCCTTCAGTCGAGGTCTTGGATTAAGGAAAGTCAATGATTCCCGTAGCGAACCCTGCAGCCCAGTATCGCAGCCACAAAGCCGAGATCGACCATGCGATTCATAGAGTCCTGGATAGCGGTTGGTATATCCTGGGTGAAGAGGTGCGTGCCTTTGAGGCCGAGTTTGCTGCTTATATCGGTGTTAAGTTTGCCATCGGCGTGGGCAGTGGGACGGAGGCATTGCACCTGGCCCTTCGTGCCTGCGACATAGGGCCAGGCGACGAAGTGATCACCGTGTCGCATACGGCCGTTGCGACCGTTGTCGCTATTGAGTTATGTGGTGCCACACCGGTGCTGGCCGATATTGATGTGGATCGTTACACCCTTGACCCTGAGAAACTACCGCGCTTATTAACTCCTTGTACCAAGGCCATCGTGCCGGTGCATTTGTACGGGCAGCCGGCCGACATGACGCCAATCCTGGAGATTGCCCACCGGCACGGTTTCAAGGTCATCGAAGATTGCGCTCAGGCGCATGGTGCTACCTATCAGGGCCAAAGGGTCGGTTCATGGGGTGACATAGCATGCTTCAGCTTCTACCCAACCAAGAATCTAGGCGCATTGGGGGACGGGGGTATGGTGGTGACCGATGACCCGGCGCTGGCCGAGAAAGCGCGTTTGCTGCGCGAATATGGCTGGGCCGAGCGTTACGTGAGCCATATTCGTGGTTGGAACAGCCGGCTTGATGAACTCCAGGCCGCGGTGTTGCGAGTGAAACTGAAATACCTGGATGCAGATAATGCTGTTCGTGCCCGTCTGGCCACCACATACAACCAACTGCTGGCCGATGAAGATCTTAGGCTGCCCGCCGAACGCCCCGAAAGCAACCATGTCTATCATCAGTACGTGATCCGCACCAAGCGCCGCGATGAACTACGGGCCTTTCTCAAGGAGCGAGGAATCGGGACGTTGGTGCACTATCCAGTACCGGTTCATCTCCAGCCAGCATACAGGGGGCGGCTGCCAGGTGGGGACGATTTGCCGGAGACTGAACGTGTGGCACGAGAAGTGTTATCACTACCCATGTACCCTGAATTGGCGGAGTCTGATGTGAAGTCGGTAGCCGAAGCCATATTGAAGCTCGGCCCTTAGCGCAATCTTTCAATCGAGAGGAGGCTGTTGTTATGATTAAAGGTGTTGTTTTGAAGGAGCTGGTCACGCACTGTGATGAACGTGGTTTTTTCCGTGAGATCATTCGCGTAACCGACGATTTCTTTGCACCTGGGTTTGGGCAGTTGAGCCAGTCGCTAGTTTATCCAGGCATTATCAAGGCCTGGCATGCCCATAAAATTCAGACACAATGGACGTATGTAGCCTGCGGTGTATTGAAGGTTGCTATCCATGATTGTCGCCCAGATTCGCCTACTTATCATGAAACGATGGAATTGTTGATGGGAGACAACCAGTCGGGGGTAGTATATTGCCTCCCGCCAGGTGTAGCACATGGTTACCAGTGTATCAGCGGGCTGGCGCACGTGTTTTATGTGACTTCGGGCGTGTATGATCCTGATGATGAAATCCGTATCCCCCACGATGACCCGGCTATCGGCTACGATTGGACAGCCGGTCCGGCCATTAAATAACGCCAACAGACAAACGAAGCCCAAGAGGAACTTGGACATTGTGCATGAGGAACTTGGACATTGTGCATGCAGGTATAAATGCGTAGATTTGTTCTGGTGCAGAGGAATACCATATATCAAGGAGACCTGAGTAATGAGAGTTGTCTTTCTGGGTACCAACGGATGGTACGATACACAAACTGGAAATACCCTGTCTATACTTGTTGAGACCGAGAACCAGTATATACTTTTAGATGCTGGAAATGGAATCTACAAGCTAGATAGGTACATACATGACAGTAAACCAATCTATCTTTTCTTGAGTCACTTTCACTTAGATCACATCATTGGTCTGCATACTCTGGATAGATTTGAGTTCGGCCAAGGATTAAACATTTTGGGGCCCTCTGGAACAAGAAACTTACTAAGCACAATAATTAACTCGCCTTTCACCATTCCATTGCACCAATTAAAGTATAGAACAAAAGTCTATGAGATGCCTGACGAGCAAGCAATAATTCCCTTTAAGGTTACATCGCTGCCGCTAAGACATTCTTCAACGTGTCTAGGCTTTAGATTTGAGATCGAAAACAAGGTGTTAAGTTACTGCACTGACACAGGCTACTGCGATAACGCTGTAAGATTGGCAAGAGATGCTGATTTGCTTATCACTGAATGTGCCCTAAAAACCGGACAGTCGGACGAAAGTTGGCCGCATCTAAATCCGCAGATCGCAGCTAAGATCGCTTGTGAAGCGGATGCCAAGAGGTTAGCTTTGGTGCACTTTGATGCGAATATATATACGATACTAGAGGAGAGAAAGGAGGCAGAAGAAGAGGCAAGAAAAATTTTTGGTCACACTTTTGCTACGGTGGATGATATGTCAATTGTAATTTAGCACGGGAAATAGGAGAGTAGTTTTTGTTTCTGTTCAATAGACAAATAAGATATTACTGATCTCGTTTTTAACATTATATCACGAGGTGAATTACGATGGAACAAATCTTTATGGCTGGACCGTGGATCACGGAGCACGAGATTAAAGTCGTGGAAGATTGCATGCGCAACGGCTGGTACAGCTATCACTACGTCGAGACCTTTGAGAGCGAGTTTGCGGAGTACCACGACCGTAGGTATGGCCTCATGACCCCTAATTGCACATCCGCCATTCATCTAGTCCTCACTGCGCTGGGGGTCTCAGAGGGCGACGAGGTCATTGTCCCCGAATGCACTTGGATTGCTACTGCAGCTCCCATCACCTATCTCAGAGCCACGCCCGTGTTTTGTGATATCGACCCGGTCAACTGGTGCCTGGACCCGGAGTCGGTCGAAAAGAGTATCACGCCTCGGACTAAGGCGATTATCCCAGTGGATGTATATGGGAATATGCCCTTGATGGACGAGCTTATCGCGGTGGCCGATAAGTTCGGCATCCCGATTGTTGAGGACGCGGCTGAGGCCTTGGGATCGAAGTACAAGGGCGTGCGGGCCGGCAAATTCGGCGTCGCCTCGGTGTTCAGTTTCCACCGCACCAAGACGGTGGTGACTGGTGAAGGCGGCATCTTGCTCCTCGACGATGACGAGCTATATGAACGCTGTAAAGTCTTACGTGACCATGGCCGGCGAGAAGGCGGCCCAGCCTACTACAACTACGAGGTTGCCTATAAGTATATGCCGTTTAGCTTGCAGGCTGCCATGGGGTATGCGCAGTTCCAGAGGATTGACGAACTGGTAGGAAAGAAGCATTGGATCTTTGAGTGCTACAAGGAGAAGCTCGCCGACATCGAAGATATCAAGCTTAACCCCGAGCCAGAAGGTGTTTTCAACGGCGTGTGGATTACCGCGCTGCTTATCGGCAAGAGCTACAATATGGACAAGCTAGAGGCCATGGCGAAACTGGAAGAGTTGGGCCTTCCTGCGCGGCCTTTCTTCTACCCCTTGTCGTCGCTCCCCGCCTATCCAGGCTGCGAGGCGATATATCGCCCGCGCAATCCCCGCGCGTATGATATCTGTGCCCGGGGCATTAATCTGCCAGGCGCGCTCATCCTGACTGAAGAGCAAATTGATGTCGTCTGTGATGCCATCCACAAGATATTGGCCCGCTAGGATTCTCTGGGTCACGTTACAAGGGAGGCATGGGAGTGGTTAGGAATATCGCTCCCTGAGAGGCTAACTGTGCAAAACTCGATCGAGAAGACTCCCAGATGGGTGCAGTCTTAAAGTGCATCGCATCTGAGGATGAGTTGCGATGGGAGGCTGTGTTATGATGAAGGAATCTGATGATTCCAGCTTGTCTAGCATGAAGGGACAGAAAGTCCTGGTCACCGGCGGTTTGGGTTTCATTGGGAGTAATCTGGCCCACAAGTGTCTGGAACTAGGCGCTGATGTGGCCATATATGATTGTCTGGATCCACGGTCAGGAGGTAACCTGTACAACATTCATGATATTCAAGATGCTGTCAAACTGTGCTATCATGATGTGCTGAATTTTGATCAAGTATCTCACCATATCGTCAACAAGGACATCATTTTTAATTGTGCGGCTTCTACATCTCATCCCTTTTCTATGAGAGAGCCCTGGATTGATCTGGATGTAAATGGCAGAGGGGTGATTAATTTGTTGGAAGCCATCCGCCGCTTTAACAGAGACGTGAAGTTTATTCACCTTGGCACCAGCACCCAGTTGGGCAGACTTCAATACCAACCTGCTGATGAAAAACATCCTGAATTCCCAACCGATATCTATTCCGCTAATAAAACTGTTTCGGAGAAATACGTTCTGATCTATGCGAACGCCTATGGAATACGAGCCACTGTCATCAGGCTGTCCAATTCTTTTGGACCGAGAGCCAGCATACACAGTCCAGAATTTACTTTTAACAACTATTTCATTGGCCTGGCCTTGCAAGGAAGAGACATCACCGTGTTTGGTGAAGGGAATCAAGTGAGAAACTTGATTTATATAGAAGATGCCGTTGCAGCGCTTATTCAGGCATCCCAAACAGAAAAATCCAACGGAGAAACGTTTTTTGCAGTTAGCGATCAGCATTACAGTGTTGCTCAAATTGCTGAAGAAACTGTCCGCACCATAGGAAAGGGGCGTGTGAAATTCGTGAAATGGCCCAAGTCCAGGAAATCGGTTGAGATAGGGGACGCGATTATCAGTAACCAAAAAATCAAAGAGGTTCTGGGTTGGACTCCTCAGTACGATTTGAAAAGCGGTTTGATTGAAACCAAAGCATATTACGAAACTTGTCTGGAAGAATATTTGAGGTGAAATTATGAAAATCATGATTACGGGCGCTTTAGGCCATATTGGCTCGCGATTGATTCGTGAGCTCCCTTCGACGTTCCCTGAGGCTGAGATCTTAATGCTCGACAATCTCTCAACCCAGCGCTATTGCTCATTGTTTGACCTTCCGTCCAGCGGCAGGTATCGTTTCTTGGAGGCAGACATACTAACGGCTGACCTGGCTTCAGTTTTCTCCGGCGTGGATGTTGTGGTCCATCTAGCAGCAATCACCAATGCCCCCGCCAGCTTTGAGATCAAGGACCAGGTTGAGCGCGTGAATTTTGTCGGTACCCAGAAGGTTGCTCAGGCATGCGTTGAGGCAGGGTGTACATTGATATTTCCCTCAACGACAAGCGTGTACGGCACACAAGCTGAGGTTGTTGATGAGTGCTGTCCGAAGACCGATTTGCGACCACAAAGTCCCTATGCTGACACAAAACTGAAAGCGGAACGATTTCTGCAAGCCTTAGACCCTTCGGGAAAATTGCGTTTTGTAATTTGTCGTTTTGGAACGATATGTGGAGTTTCTCCCGGGATGCGTTTTCATACTGCTGTCAACAAGTTTTGTTGGCAAGCCGTTATAGGTGAACCCCTCACCATTTGGCGAACTGCCTTACATCAGAAACGCCCCTATTTGGTGCTGAGTGATGCAGTGGAAGCTCTCAAATTCATTATTGAAAACGACCTCTTTGACCAAAGGATCTACAACGTACTAACGGAAAACTTGACGGTAAATTCCGTCATTCAGTTTATTGGACGACATGTACCGCGGCTTGATATCCAATACGTGGATTCTGAAATCGTGAATCAATTATCTTATGAAGTTTCAAATCTCCGTTTTAAAAAATTGGGTTTTGAATTCAAAGGGAGTGTAGAAAAAAGCATCGGTGAAACGATAGAATTACTCAAAGCGTCAGGAGGGGATTGTGTCCTCTAAAAAAGGAATGTCGCACACCGTTATCCATATCGGCGCAAACAAGACCGCATCAACCACCCTACAGCGGTGCCTGTTCGCCAAGAGCAAGGACTTAGTTTATCTGGGTGAGGACTGTGCCGGTTACGAGAATTATAGAGAGACGCTTAATTCTCTAGTTTCAGATGACGACATTCACTTCTGTTACGAAGCAGCGAGAGAGCTTTTCAAGGAGTTCAAGTCCATGTCCTCTCGTAGCGAAAAGACACTCCTCTACTCAAATGAAGACATCATGACCAGTAGAGTTCCTACGCAGTGCGCCCAACGTTTGCACGAGTTCCTCTCCGATGCCCAGATAGTGGTTGTACTCAGAAACCAGTTGACTGCCGTTCCTTCAATATACGCCAATCACGGAGCCTACCTGAAAATGGTGCCCCGGCGTTACTGGAGGCGGTACGTATCTTTCGATGATTGGATGGATTATTGCACTACGTTTATAAAATACAGCTATCTAGACAGTTACTTTTATCATCGGATACTGACTTTATATGCCTCTCTCTTTGGTAAACAAAAGATACACATACTGCTTTTTGAGAACTTCGTGAACGACAATGAGAGATTTATCAATGATCTATGCAGGATCTTAAGAATCGACGCGGCGGAAGCCTCCAAACTTCTTTGTGGAGAACATGAAAGGGGGCGAAACACGGGACGGGAACTGAGATACAACCAGTTCCGCACCCACTTCTTTTGGGGAAAGTCTCTCGGCCGTTATTTGCCATTTGGCGCGACGCTTTCGCGCATGTGGCGAAACTTTCTCTCGAAGGGACCACCTGCAAGTGACTTTATGTCCGATTACTGGCGAAACAAAATCATTGAGCTCTACAGGGAAGACAACTCAAAACTCGCACAGGAATATGATCTTCCCTTAAAGGAGTATGGATATCCTGTAGCCTAAGACGTACTTTCGAATCACGTAACATGAAAGGAAGCTGTGATGAAGAAAAAACTGTACACCCGAGAAGAGTTTGAAGAACTGCGCAGGCGATCCGCCGAAGTCATGACAGCGGATGAACAGCTTATCAAAGATGCGCTTGATGTAAAAGTTAGGGCCGGCAAATACTACTGGATTCACCAAACAACTTGGTTTGGAGAGCCCATTCTCCAATTACCACAGGATATGTTTGCTTTCCAGGAGATCATTTTCAATACGAGGCCAAAATTCATTGTTGAAGTGGGCGCTGCATGGGGTGGTTCGTTATTATTTTATTCGACGTTAATGGAGGTGCTTGGTGGTGAACGGATCATTGGTGTTGATATTTACATTCCTGACGACCTCAAAGAGAGAATAGGTTCCTTTGGGAAGCTATCCGATAGAATCACCTGGATCAAAGGTTCTTCTGTTGAAGTGGATACTATTAGTCAAGTTAAAGCGGTTATCGGGGATTCGCGCGAAGTCATGATTGTTCTTGACTCCGATCACACACATGAGCATGTGCTAAAGGAATTACGACTTTACTCCCCATTGGTTGGTAAAGGGTACTACTTGATCTGTTGTGATACAGTTATAGAATATCAACCGGAACCAGATTACCGCCCCAGACCATGGGGACCCGGGAACAACCCTAAAATAGCACTCGATCAATTCTTTAAGGAAAATGATAGATTTGAGGTAGATAAGGCACTAGGACAAAAGCTATTGCTTACCAATAATCCAGGTGGGTACTTGCGGTGTTGCAAGGATTGATTCTCTCTAAACGACACGAGAAGGATACAGTGTGAACTCCGACAAGAGGTTGACCATTTTTCTTAGACTTAAGAACCGTGTCCCGTTTACTTACCGTTGGATGGCCTACGCAAACAGAATCCACTTTCCTTTCAAAGTACTGATCGCTGATGGTGGTGCAGATGAAACTGTGTCCGAAGTTCTATCTCAAAGAGCTAATTTCCCAAATGTAGATTATGACTATATTCGATATCCGTATGACAAGACTTATACGGAGTATTACGTCAAAATGGCTGACGCGCTGTCGCGTATCCAGACACCGTTTGTGGCTATGGCGGATAATGATGACTTCTACGTCGTTGAAGGACTTAGGCGTAGTGTTGACTTCCTTCGTGTCCATTCGGATTACAGTTGTTGCAGAGGTGATATCGGCGGATTTCGGGTAAGGCTATCTGAGAAATATGGCCATCTTAGTAGGGTCTACGGAGAAGACGTACAATTTTTTTCAAAGATATACCACTGTCAATCTATTGAAGATGAAACCGCAAAACAACGTGTTCAGAGTCACTTTTCATGCTATTCGCCAACCTGCTATGATGTTCATCGAACTGAGGAATTGATGACATATTTCCAGGCTCTGCGAGATCTAAATCTTAAGGATATCTTTCTAGCTGAACTCCTCACGAGTTTTCTGACCGTTGCTGCAGACAAGATAAGAAGAGAACCGTATTCATACTTGGTGAGGCAGACAAACCCTCCTAGTAGCAGTGCTAAAACACATAGGCAGAAATGGGGAGACAGTTTTGACCGGATGCTTTTGGAATCATGGTCAGATGACTTTACGAAATTTGTGAATGCAATCGCCACAGTAGTTAGCAGTAAAGATGGAACTTCTGTGAATGATGCTCGACGCCAAGTCAAACAGGCCTATCGAGGGCATGTTGCTCCTGGCATTATTCGCTGTTTGTCGAGTCAGAATACTGAGCCAAGCAATCCAATAGTTTGCGTGACTCAACGTTTAGTCCGCAAGCTGGAGTATGATAGTGTAACAAGACGGGTTCTGCGCAGGCTGTACTTGGCTGTTCGTAGAACTATGAGCGGTCGGTCCAAAAGGGACCGTGTAACTCCCTTGGACAGAGCATCTGAGTATTACGAAGATATCAGACCAATTCATGACTTTTTAACCGCTCAGCCGCCCGTATGATGTACCTGATTTTGTCGAGGAGACGCCATTAACAAATGAACTTCGCAATAAGAAGAGATGTAACCAGCAATGGGTATCCAACCTACATCATCGCCGAAATGGCCTGCTCCCACGAAGGCGATCCTGCCCTTGCGCGCAAAATCATTGACGGCGCTGGCCGGGCAGGTGCTGATGCCATTCAGTTCCAAATCTGGTTGCTGAAAGACATAATGGTGCCTCATCATCCAGATTTTGAGAAAGTATCGAAGATCGAGCTCTCGCAAGAACAGTGGGCCAATTTGGCTTCCTATGTCCGGGATCGATATCCACAAATGCAGATCATCGCGTGCGTCTATGAGCGTAGCAGTGTGGACTTTGCTGCGAGTATCAACGTTGATGCGTACAAAATACATTCTGCTGATCTATCGAATCCGCATTTGGTAAAGTACGTAGCAAGCACGGGCAAACGGGTGGATCTCAGTGTCGGGGCATCAACGCTCGACGAAATTGTGACAGCTATTGAGTGGATCAAGAGCACATCGAGTTCCGAGATCTGGCTCATGTACGGCTATCAGAATTTCCCTACTCTTACTGACGAGGTGCACCTGCGCTACATGATGAAGCTGAAACAACTCTTTGAGCTCCCTATTGGTTATCAAGATCACAGCGACGCTGACACTGAAGCTGCTTTCTGGCTACCCGTTGCTGCTTTGGGCATGGGAGTGGACATTCTGGAGAAGCACATTACCCACGACCGCTCGTTCAAAGGGATTGACCACGAGGCGGCGCTGAATCCAGATGAGTTTGCCCGTTTCGTCCAAATGGTGAGGACTGTCGAAGGAGCGATGGGGATCTCCATACCGAAGCCATTCTCGGCAGAAGAACTCAAGTATCGCAAGTACGCCAAGAAGAGCCTGGTTGCCAGCCGTGACCTGCCTGCCGGAACGATTATCTCCGATCAAGACCTGACCTTCATGCGCGCCGATGACCTAGGGCTGCCGCCCGATCAGAGTTGGCGTCTGGTTGGCAAAACAACCCAGCGCTCTATTGCTAAGTACCAGTTGGTTCAGGAGAAGGATGTGACATGACCACAGCCATTTTGATTACAGCGCGCTTGAAGTCCACTCGACTGCCCGAGAAAGTAATCAGGCCAATCCATGGCCGTCCGATGATCTGCCACATGCTGGATCGGCTGAAACTGGCCCAACGCCCTCAGAAGATCATCATCTGCATGTCCACTGTGGCCCAGGATGATCCGCTTGAGGAGATCGCAGTTCAGGAATCAGTCTATTGCTTTCGGGGGCATCCCGATGATGTACTGTTGCGCCTGACTCACGCAGCCGACCAGTTCAGTGTTGACACCGTGATCAGTTGCACAGCCGATAATCCATTTGTGGATCCCGAGTATATAGACCGGCTGGTCGATTTTCACCTAGAACATGGATACGACTATAGTAAGAGTAGTGGGTTGCCGCTTGGGGCTTTTGCCTACGCTCTTTCTCATCAAGCGATGGTGCGAGCTTGTGAGATCAAGGCGGAGACGGATACAGAAGTTTGGGGTGGCTATTTCACGGAGACTGGACAGTTCTCGTGGGGTGTGATGCAGGTTGATGACCCGAGTGTTCGCTGGCCTGAACTTCGTTTGACTGTGGATACATTGGAGGATTTTGAGCTAGTGACCCGCATCTTTGATGAGCTATATAAACCGGGACAGGTATTCTCACTGGCGGAGATAGTCGCTTTATGCCGACGTCGCCCGGAATTGGTGGCGATCAATGCCGGGGTTAAGCAGAAGCCCGGACGCAAAATCAGGGTTCATACAACGGGAGGCGAGGGAGATGGATAATTGTATTTCGATTGGCTCACAACAGGTCGGGCCGGGAATGCCTGTCTTCATCATTGCCGAAGCCGGTGTGAATCATAACGGCGATCCTGAACTCGCCAAACGCCTGGTGGATGCGGCTGCTGAGGCCGGTGCTGATGCCGTCAAGTTTCAGACTTACAAGACTGAGAACGTCGTCTCAAAAACAGCTCCCAAAGCCAAATATCAAGAAAAGACTACAGATGCAACCGAATCGCAATACGATATGCTGAAAAAGCTGGAGTTGGCAGTACAAGACTTCGTAGAGCTAAAGGATTACTGTATTCGAAGGAACATTCTGTTTATGTCAACCCCTCATGATCAGGAGAGTATAGATACTCTTAACGAACTAGGAGTCAAGGTTTTTAAGGTTGGTTCGGGGGATATTACCAATATCCCTTATCTGAAGCATATGGCTTGTAAGGGAAAGCCGATTATTCTCTCAACAGGGATGTCTTACCTCAGTGAGGTGGACGAAGCAGTAAGAGTAATACAACTCGCAGGCAATGAGCAGTTGATTCTACTGCACTGCGTGTCTAACTATCCAGCTGATCCTTCAGATGTAAACCTACGTGCCATGGAAACAATGAAGAAAGCTTTTGGAGTGCCGATAGGCTACTCAGATCATACGCTTGGCATTGAGATACCGGTGGCGGCAGTTGCCATGGGCGCTTGTGTGATTGAGAAACATTTTACTCTGGATCGCAGTATGCCTGGCCCGGACCACAGAGCGTCCTTGGAGCCCGTAGAACTGAAGGCAATGGTGCAAGGCATTCGTACGGTGGAGAAGGCGTTGGGAGATGGTCGAAAGCAACCAGCAGCCAGTGAAGCTAACACTGCTGAAGTAGCTCGAAAGAGTTTGGTTGCGGCATGTGACATTGATAAAGGTACAATCCTCTCTGAAGAATGGATAGCCGTCAAACGGCCAGGAACAGGCCTAGCTCCATCGTTGTTAAAGTACATTGTAGGACGAAAAGCGCGGCAATCGATTCCCGCGGGCACTCTTCTCACATTGGAGATGGTGGAATGACCCCACCACCTCAGAAGAAACGTACCTTGAACAAAGCCACAAGAACCATCGGGGTAGTTACGGTAGCGCGCTCAGACTATGGTATTTATCTACCGCTGTTGCGTCGGATCCAACAAGATCCTGACCTAAAGCTCCACTTGATTGTATCCGGGATGCATCTTTCGCCGGAGTTTGGATTAACGGTTAAGGCTATTGAGGACGACGGGTTTGACATCGGCGAGCGAGTAGAGATGTTGCTCTCGTCTGATACGCCTGAAGGCATCGCCAAGTCTATGGGGTTAGGGACAATGGGTTTTGCCCAGGTGTATGCTCGTTTTCGTCCAGACATTTTGCTGGTGCTGGGTGACCGCTTCGAAATGCACGCTGCTGCCGTTGCTGCACTGCCGTTCAAAGTTCCGGTAGCACATATTCATGGTGGAGAATTGACTCAAGGAGCTATAGATGATGCGCTGCGCCATTCGATGACTAAGTTAAGCCATTTGCATTTTGTGAGCACGCAAGAATATGCTCAGCGCGTGATCCAGTTGGGCGAAGAGCCTTGGCGAGTTGTGGCATGTGGCGCTTTGAGTCTAGACAATCTTCCTACAACGCGGTTGTTAAATCGTGAGGAATTTGCAGATCAGTTTGGCATAACATTGCCAGGTAAGTTCTTACTGGTAACCTATCACCCCGTTACCTTGGAGTATGATCAGACAGAGAGGCAAGTCGGAGAATTGGTAGCGGCTTTGGATGCGGTTGGCTTACCGGTGCTGTTTACCATGCCCAACGCCGATACGGAAGGGAGAGTAATTCGTCGGTTAATTGAGGAGTTTTTGTTTAAGCACCCTGATTCCAAAGGAATCGAGAACTTGGGAACACAGGGGTACTTCAGTGCTATGGCACTAGCTACGGCAATGGTGGGTAATTCATCCAGTGGAATCATTGAGGCCGCCTCTTTTAGTCTCCCAGTAGTAAATGTGGGCACTCGTCAGCGAGGGCGGCTGCGTGGAAGGAATGTTATTGATATTGGCTACACTCACCCGGAGATCTTAGCAGGTATCAAGAAAGCCACTTCTTCAGGGTTTCGTGAGAGCTTTAGCAATCTGGTAAATCCGTATGGGAATGGGCATGCTGCAGAACGAATAGTAGACAGGCTGAAGAAAGTGAAGCTCGATGATAGGCTTCTCCAAAAGTATTTCTACGAGATGGACTCTTGACGATGAAACGAGTAATAGGTTTAGGAGCAGGTGGCCATGCCAAAGTCGTGCTAGAAATTTTACAGCTCATGGGAGGCTACAAATTTGTAGGGCTATTGGACCCCAAACAGGAGCTTTGGAACACTGAAGTATTAGGGACACCTGTGCTTGGAAATGACGATCTTCTTCCTGAATTGTACAAGGATGATGTGCGACATGCTTTCATCGGCCTCGGTACTGTAGGAGATACCAGCCCACGTAGACAGCTTTACGAGAAAGCACGCGCTCAAGGCTTTCAGATTGTCCAGGCAATTCACCCACAAGCTATCCTTTCGCCCTCTGTAGAGATCGGTCACGGTCCGACAATCATGGCTGGCGCGGTTATCAACGCAAACGCACGATTGGGAGATAACGTGATTGTCAACACTGGAGCCATTGTTGAACATGACTGTGTCATCGGCGATCACGTGCACGTCGCTACCGGTGCCCGGTTGGCTAGCACAGTTCACGTAGACGGAGGAGCGCATATCGGGGTTGGTGCTTCTGTCCGTCAGTGTATTCGCATAGGCCGAAATGCTATCGTTGGTGCAGGAGCTGCAGTGATAGATAATGTGCTAGATAACGTAGTAGTGGTAGGGGTGCCAGCCCGAATCTTGAAAGACCAAAAGTGAGGTTATCACATGCATGATGATCCAACAGTCTATATCGTTCACTGTATTGATACTGAGGGGCCGCTTTACGAAAGCGTGGAGGCAACCTTTGAGCGCATCTATCAAATCTTTGGTATTGAATTATCGCCTTCCCGAGAGACCCTAAGAAAACTTCAGCACTGTGAGCTCGACTTAGGCGGTCGGGAGGAGGCCGTGGCTCGAGTCGTTGCTCCTCATCTGCTTGCCTACAACGATACTTGGGATAAGATAGACGCCATGCTTGAGCGCATTGGCGATGATAGCTTCCGATATGCGTTTCCGGACAGTGACGGCGGAGGCTGGGTTTACAACTGGCACTGTGTGGATCATGTTGGCTATACCGTGAATCCGCGCCGAAGGGACATGGGGTATCATAACATCTTTGACCACTACCGTACATTCGTTGATGAAACCCAAGCTCCCGACGGCCTCCATTGGCACTTCCACCCGACTCATCCGTCGCTTTGGGCGCACAAATCTGCTACCTTCTATCTTCGAGATACCAAGTTCTTTGATATCCTGACTCGACGTGTGATCGATCGTAACTGGTTTCCATCGGTTAACCGGGCAGGCTTTCACACCGAACGCCCCGACAGCCACTGGCTGCTCGAGCAATGGATTCCTTATGATATTTCTAACCAGGCCTGCGATAACCCCGGCGAACAGTCCGACCTGGCGAATGGTCGCTTTGGCGATTGGCGGCGAGCCCCGAAAGACTGGTCGATCTATCGTCCACATCATGATGACTACCAGGTCCCTGGCAACTGTAGGCGTTATATCGCCCGGTGTCTCAATGTGAGGACACGTTTGCGTCTCTTAGATGAGCTTGAAGTCCGCAAAGCGTTCGAACGGGCACGTCATGAGGGACCGACCTTGCTTGCCTTTACAGACCATGACTTTCGGGACATTGGCAAGGATGTGGAATATGTTCGCAGTCTATTGCGAAGAGTAGCACCAGACTACCCTGATGTTCGCTATTGCTACAGTGAGGCCCGAGAAGCAATGAATCATGTACTCTTCGGTGAGTACACACCGTCTACATCCAAAATACTATCGATTGGATTGGAGCCCGGTGCGCTAGAGGGTTCAAAAGTGTTAACCGTAGAGGCCAGTGAACCTATCTTTGGACCACAGCCATTTCTTGCAATTCGGACCTGTACTGGCAAATATTATCATGACAATTTCGACATTCAGGAACCATTCCGGCGTTGGACATACGTCTTCGATGATCAAACTTTCCCGTGGGAAACAATAGATCGTGTAGCTGTGGCTACAAATGACCGTAGAGGATTCCCCCACATTGTGCGGATAGAACCCAGCGAGCATGACAAGGAGGCCCAGGATGCGTAACGGTCCTATTTTTTTGACAGGTGTGTATCGCAGCGGCACGACATTGCCTGCTCAGATTCTCAATGCTCATCCTCAGTTGTGTGTAACGCACGATTCGCTGAACTTCTTCCGCTTTTACCTCGGGTCATATAAACCTGTAGCAACCCGTTATGCTGAAATCGTGGAGGAGGCAGAATCACGGCTAGGCAAACGTTTCTCAATTCATGTGCCGACCGCGCGGATTCTGGAGCGACTGGAAAGCGGAACGGAGATTTCGCTCAAGGACATTTATGAAGCCATTATGGTTGAAACTTGGTGTAATGGCAGATCGGACCTGCGCTGGGGGGAGAAGACGTTGCTTGAATGGAGCAATATTCCGCTCTTTCTCCAAATGTTTCGCACAGGGCAGGCTATTCACATTATTCGAGATCCCCGAGATGTTTTGGCTTCGTATCGCAAGTTTACTATAGAACCTCCACACCGCTATCTTGACGCCGTCTTCGCGTGCTTGCACTCAATGAATTGGGCTGCAACAATAGGAACTGGACTGCTAAAGGATCGCTATATGGTGCTACGGCACGAGGATGTCATAGCGAATCCGGAGCAATGCGCTCGTGAACTGTGTCATTTTCTTCACATTGAATTTAACCCGGTCATGCTAGACGCCTCACATTTTACAGATCATGCGGGTAAACCCTGGAGACCCAACACGGCTTTTGGGGATGTCCGTCAGGGAACGATTTCCTCTGGTACGACGGAGCGTTGGCGATCCACCTTGCAGGAATTTGAGATTGTCTTTGTTGAGAGCGTCATAGGTGAGTTGCTAGAGTACTTTGGATATCAGGGCTCTGGAGTCAAATTGGGAGCGGCGGATCTGCGTGAACTCTGGGACCGTTTTCGGAGTACACCTTTATTGCAAGACAGGCTTCAATTGTGGCTTAGCACGGGCCAGGGCGTGGAAAGCTATCCCAGTGATCCGACCGATCCGAAGAATTGGGCACGAGGTATGGGGCCCAGAGGAGCCAAAGTGGAGGGAGGTAGTGTATGAGAGGAAGTCAAAGTCGCCATGACCTATGATCCATCGCGTATCACGACACCTGATCTCAGTTCACTTTTCCTATCTCCAGAAGACAGCATCCGTGAGGTATTAGAGGGTCTTGACCACACTAAGAGAGGAATTGCATTGGTTGTGGATTCTGAACAGTGTCTTCTCGGCACGATCACAGAGGGAGACATGAGGCGGGCCATTTTGGCAAGAGTCGATCTGAATGAGCCTGCGCGCTTACTCTTGAAACGTAAAAAAGGAACACGATGGGAGACACCGGTCACAGCTCCAGTTGGTATTAGCCCTACTGATCTGTTACAGCTGATGCGGGAAGAGAGACTCCGTCATATACCGCTTGTGGATCGCCAAGGGCGAGTAATGGACCTGGTTCGGCTGGATGATCTGGTTCCTGAAGAGATCCTGCCACTGCAAGCAGTCGTGATGGCTGGTGGCTTCGGTACCCGGCTACGTCCGCTCACTGAGGATCTACCTAAGCCAATGTTGCCAATGAAAGGCCGGCCTTTGATGGAGCGAATCATCAAACAGTTACGCGAAGCAGGAATACGACAGGTCAATGTTACTACTCATCATAAGCCGGAAAAGATTATCGACTACTTTGGTGACGGTCGTAGTCTTGGCGTGGAATTGAATTATGTTAATGAAGATCGTCCACTAGGCACGGTCGGGGCTCTCGGATTGATGAAGGCACCGCAGGAACCGGTGCTGGTCATTAACGGTGATATCCTTACGCAAATGAATTTCCGTGCTATGTTGGCCTATCACCAAGAGCATAAGGCCGATTTGACCGTAGCTGTGCGTAAATATGACCTCAATGTGCCCTACGGCGTGGTTGAAAATGACGGTGCCTTCGTCCAAGGCCTGGTTGAAAAGCCATCTCTAAGCTTTTTTATTAACGCCGGCATTTATTTGTTAGAGCCGTCGGTGCATCGCTACATTCCCCACGGGCAGCACTTCGACATGACCGATCTGATCCAGCGACTGCTCGAAGAAAAGCGTCCCGTTGTGAGTTTCCCGATAGTGGAGTACTGGCTGGATATCGGGCGGCCCGGTGACTATGAACAGGCCCAGGAGGATGTGGAAAGTGGGAGAATCTGAGTGCAATTGGGCGGAAAAGAAGGTGCTTGTGACCGGTGCCGGGGGGTTCATCGGGAGTCACCTGACGGAACGATTAGTGCAACTGGGAGCGAAGACCCGCGCTTTCGTACACTACAACTCTATGGGAAGTGCGGGTTGGCTCGATCATTCGGCGCTACGATCCGAGCTCGAAATCGTTGCGGGGGATATCAGCGATCGCGACAGCGTGCAGAAAGCTGCGGAAGGGATGGATGTCGTTTTTCATCTGGCAGCCTTGATTGGGATTCCCTATTCCTACCATGCCCCGATGTCCTATGTGCGAACCAACATTCAGGGGACCTTGAATGTGCTGCAAGCAAGTGTGCAAGCGAATGTGAAGTGTTTGGTTCACACATCCACCAGCGAGGTCTATGGGACGGCTCAATACGTGCCGATCGATGAGCAGCACCCTCTGCAGGGGCAATCTCCGTATTCTGCGACCAAGATCGGGGCGGACAAGCTTGCGGAGGCCTTTCATCGCTCATTCGGATTGCCGGTCGTCACCGTCAGGCCGTTCAATACCTACGGTCCTCGACAGTCGGCCCGCGCACTCATTCCAACCATCATTACTCAGCTCTTAACAGGAGAAGAAGTCCATCTGGGGCATCTCCATCCCACACGCGATCTGCTCTACGTAGCAGATACCGTGGAGGGATTCGTACTTGCCGCGGCTTCCCCAACTGCGCTCGGGAAGACCATCAACCTTGGCACCGGACAAGAGATCTCTGTCGGCGACTTGGTGACCAAGGCTGCCAAACTGATGGGTAAGACTCCTCGGATTGTGAGCGAAGAACGTCGAAAGCGACCGCCGGAAAGCGAAGTCGAACGGCTTTGTGCGGCCAACTCGCTTGCTCAGGAATTGTTGGATTGGCAACCGCAGTACAGTTTGGATGACGGACTGCAGGAAACGATCGCCTGGATAGGGGAACACCTTGAGTTCTATAAACCCAAACATTACGCAATTTGAGCCCGGCGCGCCCGTACCGGAGGGTGCAATTCCTCTGTGCGTTCCCGAGATTCGCGGCAACGAATGGAAGTACATCAAGGAGTGTCTGGATACGAACTGGGTATCTTCGGTAGGCTCGTTTGTCGATCGCTTTGAACGAGAACTGGCTGCCTATGTCGGCACAAAACATGCTGTAGCTACGGTCAACGGTACGGCTGCGCTGCACATTGCCTTGCTGGTGGCTGGCGTACAGCCTGGTGATGAAGTGTTAGTCTCCACGCTCACGTTCATTTCCCCGGCCAACGCAATTCGTTACGTGGGAGCCTGGCCTGTCTTTATGGACGCCGAGCCTGACTACTGGCAGATGGACTCACAGAAGATGGTCGATTTTCTGGAGAACGAGTGCCAATGGCGTGATGGTTCTCTCTACAACAAGACCACCGGGCGACGTGTCAAGGCTATTCTCCCCGTGCATATTTTAGGGCACCCCTGCGACATGGATCCTATCCTAGAGATTGCACGCAAATACGAATTACCTGTTATTGAGGATGCTACAGAGAGCCTGGGAGCAAAGTACAAAGGCCGTATGGTGGGGCACCTGGGCGACATTGCCTGTTTTAGTTTCAACGGTAATAAGATCATCACCACCGGTGGCGGTGGGATGATCGTTACCGATAACGAAGCCTGGGTACACAAGGCCAGGTATCTGACCACCCAGGCCAAGGACGACCCTGTGGAGTATGTCCATAACGAGATTGGCTATAACTACCGTTTGACCAACATCCAGGCGGCGATGGGTGTGGCGCAATTAGAGCAACTCGATGCTTATGTAAAAGCGAAACGTGATCACGCTTATCAGTATACTCAGTTCCTCCAGGATGTGCCCGGTATACAAGTTCAAAAGGAAGCACCTTGGGCCTTCTCGATTTATTGGCTTTATACGATTCTGGTGGATGACAGTAAATTTGGGATGAAAAGCCGTCAGCTGATGAAGAGGCTACGTAAGGCAGGCATTGAATCGCGTCCTTTTTGGCATCCGACCTACTCCTTGCCCCCTTATACCGGTTCTCAAGCCTTTAACGTGGAAGTTGCCGATAGCCTATATGCACAGGGTCTAAGCCTTCCTTCTTCGGTGGGTTTGACTTTCGCTGAACAGCATCGCGTGATGGAGGCAATTGTTAAGTCTCGAAGCCCAAGGGAGGAGAACTTCCCCGATGACTTTTAAATCGATTACTAGAGCATTTCTCCGGATGGAGGAAGACCTTGATCTGTTTGACCAGCGAATCGATGGCGTCTATTTTTGGGAGCGGATTCGGTTTCCTTTGCATCATCAGATCCTTGAAAGCACCGGCATCATCGGACGGGCACATACGAAGTTGGAACGCACTGTTGCAAACAGAAGCAGAAGCGCCCTTCGCTCACTGAAGAATGTTTTCGTGAAGAATCCCTACCTTGCTTCGAAGAGCGAGCTCCTATTTCTTGGATCCTCGCGTCGCAAATTGGGCGAAGACGGGAAGTGGTGGGATATCTACTGTGATCCAATCATTCAACATTTGGATGGAAGCTACACGTATCTTGAGTCTGCTTATCTGAACGGGCATTTAACTCCGGCTAAGACAGAGAATATCCGTTACCTGGATCTTCCCCTTTACTTGGCGGCAGCAAGGCGTAAGTTCAACCTAGTGAGGCTCTCGTTAACTGGTTCCGAAAGGGACCTACTAAAAAATATCCAGGAGCGAATTGCTGCTCGATTTAACGTGACGATTGACTTAGAAGAGGTGGTTCAGAGAAACTTATTTATCAGGAAGAGCGTTTTGCCAGCATACCAAACGCTACTTGAGCGGGTGAGCCCGAAGCTGGTCTTTGTGGTTTGCAGCTATGGAAGGGAGACGTTTATCGAAGCGTGCAAGACTATGGAGATCCCTGTTGTGGAGTTGCAGCACGGAGTCATTGGCCAATATAAGTTGGCTTATTCATTCCCTGGCTCCAAGCGTGCCAAGCGGACTTTCCCGGATTATCTCTTCTCGTTCGGAGATTTTTGGAAAACGAGTGTTGAATACCCCATCAGCAAAGATCGTATATATAGCGTGGGATATCCTTACCTTGAGAACGAAGCAAGAAGATACTCTGGCATCGAGAAGCGCGACCAGTTGCTTTTCATCTCCCAGGGAACAATAGGGAAAGAGATGGCCAAGTTCGCAGTGGAGCTTAGCGAAAGAGAGGATTTCCCGCTTGGCATCGTCTACAAACTTCATCCAGGGGAGTATGCGCGCTGGCGGAAGGAATACCCGTGGCTTGCGGAGGCAGATATCCAGGTGGTAGATGATGATCATATCCCGTTGTATAAGTTGTTTGCAGAGTCGAGAATCCAGATAGGAGTCAATTCAACGGCAATCTTTGAAGGCCTGAATTTCGGATTGAAGACCATTCTGCTGAATCTTCCAGGCGTTGAATACATGGATCAGTTGGTCAAAGAACAGATTGCACGGGTGGTTAGTTCTCCGGAGGAGCTCGCAGAAAGAATCTGGGCGGAAGGAGCAGCGCCTCAAATCCAGACGGAGCGCTTTTTCAAGCCCGATTCGCTGAACAACATAAAGCAAGCCATGGACGAACTTTTGAGCACAGGAACCAGTGCGGGATGAATTTAAGAGTAGGAGTGATATCACCGCTCCAGCAATCATTGGACCAAGGTCCTCCTTCCCCAGCGGGGTGATTGGAGACCATATCGGCGTGCAGGGCTTGCGCTGAGTCAACGGGTGAAGGTGAGAGTTGTGTTATGAGCAATCAGAATCATGTAGATCGATCAAGAGGCAGTCTCCTCATTTCAGCACTTGATTGTGGGTCAATGGAGGAGAGCAAGGCCAAACTTGCTTTTTGGCAGAGCATCGTGAGCTATGCTGCGCAGTGCTTAGAGAAGAGAACATGAACGCGAAGCGAGTGTTGATTATCACTTACTATTTCCCTCCACGTTCGCACATTGCATCGTTGAGATTAAGAGGCTTGGCGAAATATCTTGCCGAGTTCGGCTGGGAACCCGTTATCCTTACGGCTTCCTTAGCTAGTACACCAGATCCGCGGTTTAGAGTGATACAAACCTTATACCCTGGTGATGCCACCGCTCTGCTTAAAAGGAAACTACATCTATCCCCAAATAAAGGGTTTCAAGAGCAAATTGGCATCCCTTTGGCAGTCAGGGAGGGAAAGAGATCTTTTACCAGTAAGGCAATGACGTTTGCTAAAGGGATTATCGCTTATCCAGATGAGCAGAAAGCTTGGTTACCTTTTGCTGTTAAGGCAGGTAATGAGCTGCTTAGCAGAGAGAGATTTGATGCTGTGCTCAGCAGCTCCGGACCCTTTACTGCACACATGATCGCGAATAGACTAAAGAAAGAGCATGATATTCCATGGTTAGCCGATTTACGAGATCCTTGGACTCAGGGACATAACTACCCCTACTGCAGGATAAGAAAGTGGTTCGAGAAAAGACTTGAGGTTGAGACCCTGGCTTTGGCAGATGCATTGACAATTGTATCCGACCCTGCGGCTTCTAGACTATCGGATTTGCATAAAGGTAAACATGTATTCGTTATTACCAACGGTTTTGATCCAGACGAAGTGACCGAAAGAACATTGACAGAGCAGTTCACAATTACGTATACCGGGCAGATATACCGCGGGCACCAAGACCCCGCACTGCTTTTTGAAGCCCTTGCCGAACTGCTCTCGGAAGAGGTTATAGAACGCAAGAACTTGATGGTTAGGCTGTTTGGCCCAGAGCGCTATTGGCTTGAGAAGGAAGTAAGAAGGTATTCCCTAGAACAGGAAGTAAAGCAGTACGGTGTGATTCGTAGAGAAGAAGCTTTGGAAAGACAGAGGGAATCCCAGGTTTTGTTGCTGTTGAAATGGGGAGACGAGAGTGAGAAAGGTGTCTATTCTGGCAAGCTCTTTGAGTATCTTGCGGCAAGGCGACCTATTCTGGCGCTGGGTGGGTCCGAAGATGTAGTGTCGAGACTACTAGAAGAAACAAATGCTGGGGTTCAGAGTTCGGATGTGCAATCTCTCAAGGAAGCCATTCGTTCTTGGTACAAAGAGTACGAACTGAAAGGTCATGTGGCCTATAAGGGCCGAGATGATCAGATCGCAAAGTATAGCCATCGCGAGATGGCATGGAAGTTTGCTAAAGTGCTGAATGGGATGGTAGAGTCTTGAAGTTATGTGCTTAGCACTTCCGGAGTTGCGAGGAACGAACGAAGGCCAAGGTGGAGACACTACTAGAATGAGAATCACGGAGCTAAAACTCCAAAGCAACAGACTTTTGCGGATACTCATCATCTGCTCTTTGGTTATCACTCTCGGCGTGGCAACAGGGTGGACAGTTACTCAGGGAGTACTGATTAAATCGTTCCTTCTCGGGATAGTGGCTATGCTAGCGTTGTTCCTTCTCTCACAGGATCGAGCAATAAAGGTTGCCTCCCTGCAGGAGAGCCTGCTTTATTTGACCATCATTGCCGGATTTATAGGGTCGGCATTCTTGACGATTTCCATCGGTCCGATCCATCTATTCCCTTACCGTGTTCTTTTGCCCCTTTTGTGGCTTTTCTTTGCTATGGGAATCCTTCACCAGGGACGATTGGATATCTCGCACATCAAGGTTAAGCCCTATCTACAGTTCCTTGGACTTTGGTTAGTGTACGGTGTTTTATCTTTGGCGTGGGTTCTATCAAAGGCCGATGCCATCCGGCATATCGTCTTTCTCTTTATGGCTGTTTCCGTTATCTTTTTCGTGATCTACTATTCCAGCAACATTAGAGATCTCAAGGGATTCTACTACCTCTGGCTGCTCATCTTGGCCACTCTAATTCCTATTGGGCTATGGGAGAATCTCACCGGAAACCATCTAAGCATTTCAGGGCTTATCGGGGCACCGCGGGCTAATATTTTCATGCCGAGCACGGTATTCGATAATTCCAATGATTTTGCAACCTACCTTGCGTTAAGCATTCCCTTTATCATTGCCTTGATCAGATATTGGCGGAGCATTTTCACTCGGAGTGTTGGGCTAGTCGTCCTTGGCACCAGCCTTTACCTGTTGCTTGAGACTTTTTCCCGGGCCAATTACCTTGCTGTAATCTTAGAGTTTGCCTTTCTCTTTATCTTCATATTTAAGCTAAGGACGAAGCTCAAAGCCGTTATCTTAGGGGGGCTACTTATTCTAGCTCTCGTTATTGCTCTTCCTGGGCCGACACAGCGGATCACTGGCACAATTAGCGAGCAGATGGTGTCTATAACTAGTCCCTACTCTCTCACCTCCGGCTCCACTGGAGTGCGGATTAACCTGATCAAGAACTCCCTTATTTTTCTTGGGAGGACCGCTGGCTTCGGCGTGGGAGCAGGGAATGCCGAGTATTGGATGGGCAACTTTCCGATCTACAACACTCGCGGTATAACGAATCCACATAACTGGTGGGATGAGATCTTAGTCGATTATGGAGTGTTCATTTTAGCAGGATATATTCTATTCTATCTGGGATTGATCGCCCGATTGTATGAAATCCATCGATATTTAGGCACTGGAATCGAGAAGATGATTTGCGAAGCGCTTTTAGTGGCGCTTGTGGGCTTCTTCTTTGCCAGCATCAGCTCCAGCTCGATTATGACTTTACGGTTCCAATGGTTCCTCTTCGCTTTCGCGTTGGCGTTCTTGAACTACCAGCGAATAAGGGGAGTAAGGAAGATATTATGAAAGTGTTGGTTGTCTCACATATGTATCCAGCGATGTTCGACTCGTTCCACAATGGAACTTTTGTGCATAGGCAAGTCAAAGAACTGAAAAGACAGGGATGTGAGGTGCGGGTAGTTTCTCCAAAACCGTATATTCCTCCGTTTCTTGCTCCATTAAGGAACAAATGGAAACAGTTAAGGGTTATCCCCGAGAGGAGGATAGAAGATGGAGTAGAGATACATTATCCGAGATACCTCGCTCTTCCAAGATCTTACTTCATGGAATACTCAGGATACTTCATGTGGTGGGGTATTAGAAAACTTGTAGATGAGATTTATCAGGATTTTAAGTTTGACATCATTCACGCTCATGTTGCGCTTCCTTCTGGCTTTGCAGCGATGAAACTCCGGGAATCGTATCACAAGCCGTTGGTGCTCACCATACACGGGCAGGATTTGAATCAGACGATCTTCAGAAACATAAGGTGTTTAAAGGCGATAAAAAGAGTCTTTGCGTACAGTGATAAGGTCATTACAGTTAGCAACAAGTTGAAAAGGGTTGCGGAGGGAAACGTAGGACATACGGAGAAGATTGCGGTTATCAACAACGGTATCGATCTTGAGGAGGCATTTAAAGGGGAGAGTGAACTCAAGGCCAAATACCAAAATAGGACGATAGTCCTAAGTGTATCTGGTGTACACAGATCAAAAGGGATCGACTTGAATCTGAGAGCCTTAGCGAAGGCAATATCGAAACACAGTGATGTGATATATTTGATCATCGGAGAGGGCCGAGAACGTGGCTCCTTGGAGCAATTAGTTAGCAAACTGAACCTAGAGACTTATGTGGAATTTGTAGGAGAAGTGCCACATCGCAAAGCTATGGAATATATTTCTATTTGTGACATATTCTCCTTGCCTAGTTGGAGCGAGGGGTTCGGAATAGTTTATCTTGAAGCTATGGCGCATGGCAAACCAGTTATTGGAGTTCGAGGCGAAGGTATCGAAGACGTAATAACTAATGGAGAAACGGGTTTTCTGGTAACACCAAGAGATGTGGGCAGTCTAGCAAAAACTTTGATTAGGCTTTTGGCAGACCCGGATTTACGTAGTAGGGCAGGTGCGAGAGCTCAAGAATTAGTGCGAGAAAAATATACATTGACCTACACAACCGCCAAAATTGTTCGATTATACGCAGAGATTTATAGCAGAGATAACTGGGAGAACGTGGAATGAGAGCATTGGTAACAAATGGATCATATTTGCATACGGTGGGGATCGTTCGACATCTAGGCAAGGAAGGTATTGATGTTTCCGTAATTGGGACAAGTCGATTAGACGTTGCTCTACACTCGAGATACTGTAGAAAGGCCATAATAGGACCCAGCTCCGAGGATGAAGAAAACTGGGTAAATTTCCTAAGAGAATTAGTAGAGGCTGAGCCCTTCGATATCTTGATTCCAGTAGGGTTTCTCACAACTCGCATCGTTTCAAGTCACAGGAAGGAATTGGAGCCATTCGTCAAGATTGAACTCGCAGAGCATGACAGCATAGAGATAGCATCAAATAAAGGGAAGGCATATAGACTTGCCGAGAGCATGGGTATTTCCTATCCTAAAACACTTTATCCAAGAACGCTCAATGAAGCAGAAGAATTATCCCTTAAACTTGCCTATCCTGTGGTTATAAAGCCGCTCTTTGAAGCGGGGAAACAAGCGATGGCGTATCCTGAGAATAGAAAAGTGTTCTTAAAAAGTTACCGCAAGATATGCTCAGAATTGACATCAACATCCGGGCGTTTGCCTATGGTTCAAGAATACGTGGACAGCAATGTCAACCTAAGTTTCTGCGCTATTTATCAGAGAGGGAAGTGCAAGCAGTGGTTTATGTACAAAGAAATAAGATCGATTCCTACCAGAGGAGGCTCGAGTAGCTATGCACAGAGTTTTTACGATGCTGAGGTGAAAGCTTACAGCACGAAACTGCTAGATCAGTTGCATTGGCATGGTGTTGCCCAAGTGGAGTACAAGAGAGGTTCTGACCGCAGGTTGGAACTAATGGAGATCAACCCGAAATTTTGGGCATCCCTTGATGTAGCACTACAAGCAGGGGTCAACTTCCCCTATTATTTGTGCGAGATGGCACAAGGGAAAGAACTGGATTACTCGGAGGAGTATGATAGGAATCTGAGGTTTCATTTTCCATCAAGGGAGCTAAAGCACATAAGAGAAAGGCCGAGTTCGATATCGCGAGTCATACTGGACAGCTTGAATCCTAAGGTGAAATCTAATATATGGCTGTCTGATTTCAAGCCGAACTTCATCGAGCTCGTGTTCGGGCTGGCTTCATTGCTTCCTGCAAGGATTAGGTCTTTGCTAAAGAAGATGATAAAGGTTGGAGAGGATTATGGAGAAAAGGCATGAGATATCCATTGTTTATAGTAACGGACGGTTCGGGGCTCAAATTGAGTATGCTTTCCATGTACTGCTCTCAGCCTTGGGAGTGAAGCATGAAATCACCCCCTTATCGGCGTTGAGCCATGATTATGAGAAGCGAAAAACTCTAGTAATCAGTTATGGTCAGGAGCGGACAGAAATTGCCGCGCAGCATCAAATACATATCTATGAATCGAATCTTTTCAACGACCATTATCTGGGCTATGATTCGATGCCTGAGGTCCCATTATCGCGATTTGATGATCTCCCCATAATCTACCAAGGTAACAACAAAGTCGAAGGGCACGTACGGCGGGAAGAAGATGTAATCGAAACTGATATTGACATCATTGCCTCTTCATTCTTCATGCTCACCCGTTACGAAGAGACCATTCTGGATCAACGAGATAAGTTCGATAGATTTCCAGCAACTGCAAGCTTGGCCTATAAGGAGCGTTTTCTGGATTATCCAATTGTGAACGAGTACATCGAGCTTCTTTGGAACTGGATCGATAGCTTCAAGTTAGGGTTCAAGCGCAAAGCTCTTTGGGGAGGGAAGAAGTTTGCGGTTTGCCTGACGCATGACGTCGATAGGATAAGGAAATTCAAGATTTATCCCCCATTATTAACCATTAAACGTTTGGCAGTAGGACGAAAGGACCTCGGCGGCATTCTTAAAGTTAGCAGTGATTGGGCCCGATGTTTGATGGGCAAGAAGGTAGATCCTTACAATTCCTTTGATTATCTTCTACAATTGGAAGCTAGCCATGGGACCAAGTCTACCTATTTCTTTCTTGCAGGAAGAAGCTGTAGGTATGATGGTGACTATACTATCAAAGATCTGAAAATTGCGAATTTGATAAAAAAGCTGGACAAATTGGAGTTTGAAATAGCGCTACATGCGAGCTTCCAATCCTTCGACAGTGATAAACTGCTTAAGAGGCAAAAGGAAGGGCTTGAAAAATTGATCGGGAAAGAGATAGTCAGTAGCAGGCAGCACTTCCTAAGATGGGAAACGCCGAATACTTGGAGAGTGTTGGAGAATGCCGGGATTCAATATGACGCAACTTTGTGCTTCCCTGAAGCGGAAGGGTTTCGCTGCGGTTTCTGCCTGCCATATAGGCCTTTTGATCTACATGAGAATAGTGTAATGGATATATATGAACTCCCTTTAATAGTAATGGATGGGGGCCTGTATGCATATCAGAACCTTTCAGCCGAAGAAGGCTTACAACGGGTAAAGAAGATGATCGAAACAGTAAAGAATTACGGCGGAGTGTTCACACTCCTATGGCACAATTCCTCTTTTTACGAGCTAGACTACCCCGCATGGCCTCAGATTTATGGGGAAATATTGGATTATATTGATGGACAAGATGCCTTCAGCGGGACTGTAAAGGAAATTTTTGAGCAGTCGGGAGTCGCTTCTACCTCTTAACCGTGGATTTTTCGAGAACAAAGAATTATGGCATTCCCTAAACTCAGGTATGGAAGGAACCCAAACTGGGAAGTAAAATGAGCGAGATGGAAAATCCCCAAGCAAAAGTCTGCATCCTCACCACCGTCCATCCGCCGTTCGATACCCGCATCTTCCACAAGGAGGCAAGGGTTTCAAGATGAACCCACGTGAAGCGCCGTACACTCTTGTGCTGACTCATGACATCGACGTTCTTTCCCTTACGGAACTTCCGCTGTTGGGTAGAACCTTTTGGGGATTCGCTTATCGCTGCCTGATTGTCAATCTTCGACGCGTTCTCAGTCAGAGACTGCGTCCCATAGAATACCTTGATTCGCTAAAACATGTCATGCTTCTGTCGCTCATCAAGCTGGGGCTTGCTAAAGATCCCTGGCAGGAGAGTTTCCAGATAATGTTGGACATTGAAAAACGATATGGAGTGCGCTCGACTTTGTTCTTCATTCCCTTTCCTCGACGACCGGGACATACGCCAGAAGGGAAGACTGCCTCGGGCAATCGCGCAGCGCATTATCGGCTTGAAGAATACAAAAGTATGTTGCAGCAGCTTGAGCAGGAAGGATGGGAAGTAGGAGTTCACGGTCTGGATGCATATCTTGACCCGGAAAGCGCGAAAGCCGAGTTAGAAGCCGTTCGGGAGTTGATTTCAGGAAAGGATAAAATAGGAATCCGGATGCATTGGCTTTATCACAGGGGCGAGGAGACTTGGAAGGTTCTCGATAAGGCTGGCTACGCTTATGATGCCACGTTTGGATGGAACGATAGGATTGGTTTTCCTGGCGGGCAATATCGGCCGTTCAAACCGGAAGAGATCTGTAACCTAGTTGTCCTCCCTTTAAATATCCAGGATGGGACACTCTTGGGAGAATGGCACCAGTTCCTTGGCAATGAGGAGGCCTGGCAACAAGTACAGCAAGTCCTCAGGGAAGCTAAGGAACGCAACGCGGTGGTCACGGTCTTATGGCACAATAACAGCTTTGTAGCTCCACGCTACTGGGGATGGCTCTACGAAAGAATTATTCAGATAGCACAAGAGGATGGGGCTTATATCTGCAGAGGCATTGATGTAGCGGAGATGTTTAACAAGGGTGAGCCATGAGACTGAAAGAGATAAATGTAGAGAAGTGGGAGGCTCTCGCTAACGGTCACCCTGAGGCGAGCCTCTTTCACACGCCGGAGTGGCTCAAAATCATACAAGATGGCTTTCCGCGCGTCGAGGTAAAATGTTATCGAATTCTTAATGAAAAAGACGATACTATTGGCCTGCTGCCCATTCAGTTCACGCGCAAGGTCGTTTTGAGAGTATGTGGGTCTCCGCTCCCCGGCCTGTTTACCCCCTATCAAGGGCCGCTCTTGTTAGGTTCTCCTGACATTGTCCGAGAAGAAGCGTCACGGCTTGCTATTCAATTGTTCAAGCCCCACTATTTCGCGCTCTCCCTTCCTCCCGATGGACATAGTGAAGTGCTCGTCGGCGGAGACTCGGCAAATTGGGAGCCTAAGAAGACATTCCTGCTAGATTTAACGGTAGGAGCAGAGAGGCTTTGGAAGGGCTTCAAAGCTGAGACGCGGAATCAGGTGAGGCAGGCTGAACGGCGGGGGGTCGAGATCTATGAGCCTAAATCGCTAAATGACTGGCTCAAAGATTATTATGCGATGCATAAAGCCGTATATTTGAGGCAGAAAGCGAAGCCGCCTGCTAAGTCCGCATTCTATAAGGCTATGTGGGAGAATCTCTACGGGAAAGGTCAGTTGAAGGTCATCCTGGCAAGGCATGAGGGCGAGACGATTGCTGGGGGGATCTTCCCTATCTACAAGGATACGATCTATTTCCTGGACGGCGCCTCCCTTCGTGAGTATCACAACCTTCGTGCCAATAACCTCATCCAGTGGCATGTTATCTCCTGGGCGGCTTCGGAGGGCTTGCGTCTTTACGACATGGTAGGAGCCAACATTCCATCCATTGCTCACTTTAAGCGAGGTTTCGGTGGGGCGGAGACAGAGTATCCCTACTTTCAGATGACTTGCGGACTCCTGGGGAAAATCGGCTATCGGCTCTATCAAAAGTATCGCCCTTTGCTTAAAAGGTTGGGAATATGAAACGAAATACAAGAAAGGTTTGTATTCTTTCCACGGTGCATCGCGCTCTGGATGATCGCCTTTTCCACAAGCAGGCGAAGACATTGGTGGAAGCGGGTTATGATGTGAGTTTGATTGCCCAGCATGGCAATAATGAGGTTGTAGATGGAGTCAGGATCATTGCACTTCCCAAACCGCGGAACCGCTTCACCCGTATCTTCGGCCTCACCTCACGCGCATTTCGATTAGCCTTGCGCCAGCAAGCGGATATCTATCACTTTCATGATCCAGAGATCTTGCCGTGGGGATGGCTATTGCAAAGGATCACCCACAAACCTGTGATCTATGATGTGCATGAGTATTACGCCGATAGCATCATTACAAAGGAGTGGATACCGGCCTTTCTTCGCGGGCTAATCTCCAAGGTTGTTGATAAAGCAGAAAAGATGATTGCCAAGAGGCTCGCCGGAGTGATAACGGTCAATCAGCATATGGAAGGCCTGTTTAAAGGATTAAACAAGAATACAATCACGGCTCATAATTATCCTTTCCGTGCCTTTGTGGAAAAGCTTAATGATAAGCCGCAGGCTGATCCCTTTGCCGTAATCTATATCGGCGGTGTGAGCAAAGACCGTGGATATCAGGTTATGGTCGATGCTATGCGGATTGTGAAGGAGAAAGAACCAAGGGCACGGTGCAACATCGTTGGGTCGGTAAATAGGGCGGGACTACCAAAAGACTTCCTGTCGGAGGAAAAGAGCCTCTTACGGAAAGGAGGGATAGAATTGGCGGGAAGAGTACCATATGAAGCAATTCCTCGATTCCTGTTAAAAGCATCTATAGGCTGGTTCCCTCTCCTTCCGACACTGAACTATCTAAAGAGCACTCCCATCAAACTCTTCGAATACATGGCAGCAAGACTCCCAATTGTGGCCTCCAACATGGGCTTTATAAAGGGGATCATTAGAGACAACAACTGTGGTCTGCTTGCCGAACATGGGAACCCTGAAGCCCATGCTAAGGCTATACTCGATCTTTTTGAACATCCAGAGAAGGCACGGGAGATGGGCGAGAACGGGCGGCGGGCAGTACTAGAGAAATATAATTGGAATCATGAAGCGAAGAAACTTTTAGCCTTGTACAAGGACCTTCTCGATGAAGATTATTAGTGTAGTGGGGGCACGACCACAGTTCATCAAAGTAGCGCCGATCCTTCGGGCTATCATGGCATACAACACAGAGAATAGTGGGTGTATCGAACACTCATTGGTTCATACAGGACAGCACTATGACGAAAATATGTCCGCTGTGTTCTTTGAGGAATTGGAAATCCCAAAGCCGGATTATAACTTGGGTATTGGCTCTGCATCGCAGGGTGCTCAAACGGGGCGCATGCTCGAAGCGATGGAAACGGTGCTGGTTGATGAGCAGCCCGACTGGGTGCTGCTCTACGGCGACACAAACTCCACCCTGGCCGGCGCGCTCACCGCGGCTAAATTGCACATTCCCGTTACCCATGTCGAGGCCGGTCTGCGCAGCTTCAACCGGCGGATGCCGGAGGAGATCAACCGCGTTCTAACAGATCATGTTTCCACCATCTTATTTTGCCCCACGGAAACCGCGGTCAATAATCTCAAAAGAGAAGGGTTCACCAACATCGTGAACGACGGCCATCTTGTCTCTGATTTGCATCCCCACGAACTACGCACTACGCACCACGAACCGGTTGTGCTCAACGTCGGCGATGTAATGTTCGACTCAGTCCTGTATAACCTGAAACTCGCCGAGCAGCGGTCGACGATTCTCGATCAGCTCCATCTCAAACTCGATAAACCCAAGGGCTACGCCTTGGCCACGGTCCATCGGGCGGAGAACACTGACGATTCCAGGCGATTGAGAGCGATCTTCGATGCTCTTTCTGAGCTTGCAACAAAAGTGCCAGTAGTCGCGCCGCTTCATCCTCGCACCCAAAAGGCCCTATCCCAATGCTTCTCTAACTCTGAACTCTGAACTCTCAACTCTAAGATCATGATCATCGAGCCTGTGTCCTATCTCGATATGCTCTTGCTGGAAAAGAATGCCAAGCTGATCCTGACTGACTCCGGTGGGGTGCAGAAGGAGGCCTTCATCCTGAGGAGGCCGTGCATCACTTTAAGGGAGGAGACAGAATGGGTCGAGACGGTGGAGGCAGGATGGAATGTTCTTACAGGAGCCGACAAGGACAATATCTTAGGAGCAGCAGAGCACTTCAAAGCTTTTAAGCCTCTGGAACCCGAAATTGACCTCTATGGGGCTGGTAATGCCGGTGAAAGGATCATCATGATCATTTCTAGCTACTCGGGGAATCTATGAACCTATGGATTCTTAACCATTACGCTGTCACCCCAGATTTGCCTGGTGGGACAAGGCATTTTGATCTGGCTCGAGAGCTGGTGCGGTGGATGTATAAATTGAGGAACCAAAGATCAAAACACATCTAGGAGGAAGAGGAGCCGCACCATGGAAATGCCACTTGTCAGTGTAATTATTCCGACTCGGGAAGAGAAAGCCGGGATTGGCAAATGCCTAGACTCCGTTTTGAGGAATTCGTATCCCTTAAACAGACTTGAGATCATCATTGTTGATGGAATGAGCAACGATGAGACCCGGGAGATCGTGAAAAGATACATGGCTCAATATCCGATGGTAAAGCTTCTGGATAATCCTCGACTGGTAACGCCGGTAGCGCTTAATATTGGAATAAGGGCAGCACAGGGCGATATCATCGTGATACTCGGAGCCCATAGCTACATAGATAAAGATTTTCTCTCGCAGTCTGCCAAAGCGCTTTGGGAACATCCCGAAGCTGACTGTGTTGGAGGGGAGCTTCGCAGCATTGGTGAGGGCTTAATCGGAGAATCGATATCATTAGTTCTCGGTTCACCTTTTGGGGTAGGAGGAGCCCGATATAAGACCGGAGGGCGCGAAGGGTTCGTAGATACGGTAGCTTACGGTGCTTACCAGAAGAAGATCTTTGAGAAGATTGGCCTCTTTGACGAAAGGTTAGTTCGTAATCAGGACATCGAGTTCAACTCCCGATTGAGAAGACATGGGGGGAAGATCTACTTGACCCCTGCTATCAAGGCGTTTTACTATAATCCTTCATCTCTCTTGAAATTTTGGCGGCGAAACTTTGCGAATGGTCTATGGAATGTTTACACCACAAGAATAGCCCCTGGCAGCCTCTCCGTAAGGCACTTCGTCCCCTTTGTCTTCGTTCTAAGCCTCTTGGCAAGTGGAGGATTGGCGATCTTTACCGGGATAGGGAAGATCGTTCTTGGACTCATAGGCGGGAGCTACCTTTTGGGGGCCTTGCTCGCTTCAACCAAGATTGGAACACGAAAAGGAGTGAAATTCATACCCATATTGCCATTGGTATTCTTTGTCCTTCATTTCAGTTACGGAGTAGGTTCTTTGTGTGGGTTGTTGAGCGTTTGGCGATTCAGCGCGAGCAGGAACTAAGAATAAACAACGTAAAAGGGAAGATATGTATTCACTAGTAGGGTTGGTTGGTTTCTTAACGAGCATAATCACTACTCCGGTGTTCAGGAACCTAGGAAACAGACTTAGGTTTTATGACGTTCCGGATGACGATGCGCTGAAGATACACAAACAACCGATCTCGAGTCTTGGTGGAGCAGCAATCCTGTTAGCAATCCTTACAAGCGCAGTGATAGCTGTTGTCTTCACAGAGGTCGACCTAGGTCGGTTACTCGGCGTTCTTTCTTGTGGGCTCCTAGCCTTCGGTCTTGGGCTATGGGATGATCTGAAGTGGAAGAATACAGGAAGCTACAAACCAGCTGTCAAGTTTACTTTTCAGGTCTCGATCAGTCTTCTAGCCGGCCTTGGGCTATTTGCATTGGGGGTACAGATTCGTTTTATTCCAATCTCGATTGTTGCGGTTCTATTGGGGTCTTTTTATGTGTTTGGCGGGATTAACGCGGTCAATATGCAGGATGGCGTAGACGGGCTTGCGGGTGGCTTGGTCGGTATCTCCGCAGCGGGGTTCATAGTGTTATCCGCGCATACAGGAAATGCATTAGGATTTGTTTTGTCTTTAGCGCTACTGGGAGCTGTCTTGGGATTTCTGGTTTACAATTTTCATCCCGCCTCCGTCTTCATGGGCGATAGCGGGAGCCATTTCTTAGGCTTCATGGTCGCCCTGTTGGCCCTCACCTTTACATCTAAGCCCTATGGCATACGGTGGCTCATCGGGCCAATCCTGATCATCGGCTTACCAATATTCGACGCTGCGTGCGCAGTGATTAGAAGGTTAATTCGGAGGAAGCCCCTGTTTGAGGGTGATAGAGGGCATGTCTATGATCGAATGATGCACCGAGGATTGAGCGTGAAGCAAACTGTACTTATATGCTACTTCATTCAAGCCATATTCGTCGGAAGCGGGATAGCCTTGACGAGGCTATGAGGGCCTTGGAGTTCCGGCGCGGGTGATCAAGAGGCACGAGACCTAATCCAGTTTTGAGGCTGCAATCTAGAATGCCGCGAGTGATACGGTGGGATTGTACTTTGCGTTGTCCGTCGTGCTCTTGTGTGTTACAATAGTCGCGGTAAAGTAATACAGGAGGTGGTTCTATGCCGGTGGTCACCGTACGCATGGACGAAGAGTTGGTCCGTAGAGTTGAGGAACTGGCCAAGTTGCAGGGAGTAACACGCAGCGTATTGATTAAGCAGTCCCTGCGAGAGGCT
>Ga0315549_1000641_pt1 | contig 40574 bp, 41 predicted proteins | sample SalMarSW160200MG_FD_203101 | JGI IMG/M metagenome (GOLD analysis project Ga0315549, IMG submission 203101) | Salt marsh sediment microbial communities from the Plum Island Ecosystem LTER, Massachusetts, United States - Salt Marsh Sediment SW1601-200 ...
TGCGGTATTCTGCATTTGTGATGGCTCCTCCTACTTTAGATTTGGTGTTAAGCTACACACCGTTCTTTCTATTGTAGCCGGAGCCGTCTCCGTTAGTTATTCCATATACTAATCCTCGGTTTTCTTCAACTCCGCTCCATCCAACAGAAAGTCAGAAGGTTAAATCTCAAGAACGAGCTCGTTTTAGAATAGGGGGGAGCGATTATGCAGGTAATAATTATTGTGAAAATGTAAGAACTACGGCGAGGCGCAGAAATAGCTGGGAAGCTTGAGACTGTCCCGCAATGTAGATTGCCTGCCGGCTCTCGATAGTCCCGATTTAGGAAATTGGGGTATCGCATAGATAGCCCCGGAATCAAACGAGCGTGGGGGAGGGATGCCGGCTCGTTACTGCGGAGCCTGAAATATGCTAAAGGAGTAGCGTAAATGATCAAAAGTGTGGGCATCGACCTGGGCGGCAGTGGAGAGATTCTATTCCAAATACCACACTATGCAATTTCAGCCATCCCAGACTGTGTGATATGATTGAACATGATGTTCATGCTCAACTATGAAACCTTGGTGGACCCTCTATTAAGAGACCTCAGAGAGTTTACTTCTGAATTCTCTGGCATGAAGGCTGGAGACAAAGTAATTGATGTCTGCTGTGGAACAGGAGCACAAGTTCTTGAGTACGGGCGACATGGCATTATTGCTACCGGCATAGATAGCAGCCAAGGCATGCTCAAAATAGCGACAAGAAATAGAATGAGACAGAAGGCGGTAAATGTCTCCTTCCAACTCGCCGACGCCACCAATTTACCTTTTCCAGACGGTTACTTTGACTATGCGACCGTATCTTTGGGATTACACGATAAGGAGAAGCCTATTCGATATCAAATCATTTCTGAGATGAAGAGGATTGTCAAGCAAGACGGAGCCCTTATTCTCGTAGATTTCCAGGTTCCATTACCCAGGAATGCATGGGCTGTGTTTGCGAGAGCCATAGAATTCCTCGCTGGTGGGGCTCACTATCAGGGCTTTAAAGATTATCTTGCAAACGGGGGACTCGAGGATATACTGAAGAATCACGGTTTGCGGGAAGAATGCAGAACCTACCTCAAAAGTGGACTACTAGCGGCTACGAAGGTGGTTAATGGTTAAGTTAATAGCGTAGATTGCCTATGACAAACACGAAACATAAACAACCCCAAATAGAAATCAACGAGCAGTTCCGTTACGCCCTCGATATCATGGAGAACAGCGACAGGAGCATCTTCATTACCGGCCGGGCGGGCACGGGTAAATCAACGCTGCTGAACTATTTCCGGCACGTTGCCAAGAAGAAAGTGGCGGTGCTGGCACCCACGGGTGTGGCCGCTCTGAATGTTAAAGGACAGACTATCCACTCATTCTTCAGGTTCAAGCCCGGTATCACCCCCGACCGGGTCAAAAAGCTCCGCTCTGCCGGCGATAATGAGAGCATCTACCACAAGCTGGACATCATCGTCATTGATTGACCTTCTCCCCGAAAACAGTAACGCCAGAAATGTTAGTAATCTGGTAAAGTAAACGGGGAGGTTTTCATGAAGAAATCACGGTACACGGACGAGCAGACCGCCTTCGCGCTCCGCCAGGCGGAGACGGGCACTCCGGTCAAGGAGGTAATCCGCAAGATGGGGATTGCCGAGCAGACCTTCTACCGGTGGAAAAAGCTCTACGGGGGTCTGGGACCCAGCGGGGTCCGCCGTCTCAAACAGCTCGAGGAGGAAAACCGGCGCCTCAAGCAGATGGTGGCTGACCTTTCCTTGGACAAGTACATGCTCCAGGACGTGCTCTCAAGAAAGCTTTGAGGCCTGTCTATAGACGCACCCTGGTCGATCTCCTGCGGGAGCAGTACCAGATCAGCGAGCGGAAGGCCTGTCGTTTGATTCATATCAGCTCCAGCGTGTATCGCTACCAGACGATCAGGGATGGGCAGGTCCCCTTGCGCATGAGGATTAATGAGATCGCCACCGTAAGGGTGAGGTACGGATACAAGCGCATCCACGTGCTCTTACGCCGTGAGGGGTGGGAAATCAATCACAAGCGGGTGTACCGGATCTACTGCGAGGAAGGGTTGAATCTGAGAGCAAAGCGGCCCAGGCGGCGCGTCAGCGCGGCCCATCGAGTCAAAGTGCCCGCGGCGGCGGGGATAAATGAGAGTTGGAGCATGGATTTCGTAACGGACAGACTGTTTAATGGGCGGCTATTCCGGTCGTTAACGGTAGTCGATAATTATAGTCGCCAGTGCTTGGCCATCGAGGTCGGGCAGCACATCAGGGGGAGAGGATGTGGTAGGCGTCATGGACCGGCTCCGGGACAGGCACGGGGTACCGAAATCGATCAAGGTCGATAACGGGCCTGAATTCATATCGAAGGAACTGGACAAATGGGCCTACGAGAACAAGGTGACTTTGGATTTCAGCCGGCCGGGGAGGCCGATCGACAATGCCTTTATCGAGTCATTCAACGGCAGCTTCCGGGATGAATGCCTGAACACGAACTGGTTTCTGTCGCTGGAGGATGCCCGGGAGAAGATAGAAGCTTGGCGGCGGGACTACAACGAGTGGCGACCGCATAGATCGCTTGACAACCTGACGCCCAGACAATATGCTGAGAAATGTTTGGAAAATCAAAATTCTCTCATAATGGCCGCTACTGTTTTGGGGTGAGGGTCAGGCGATGGCAAGAGTTTCAAAAGCACTGGAATAAGTCTTAGCTATATCTCAGGCTAGCAACCCTGGTGGAGACTATTCACACATTGCAGTTATTCTCTAACATCAATCCACAGGCGCAGTTCCTCTAAATATGGCTCAGGTTCTCCATTTTTATATAACAAAAACTCTACCTTTTGTTTTTCACCAGCGACTTGGGGTACAAAAATTACCTCACCTTCCCACTTTTCTTCATATTCAAGTATGATTGGGCCAAGCTCATTATCCTTAAGCCCATTTATCCTTATCTCCAATCGATAGCTCGCCAGCTCATATTCGTGGTTAATAATGCCTGTAATTACCCTGCCCTCTTTACCTACGCTTAGCTCCTTCGGATAATCTGTAGCCTTATCTTCCAATCCAAGAATATAAAACTCAGTGAACTTCTGCCCCACCTTAGGAGAAGCGATAGCATAACCCATCGTACCTAGAGCACCTAGTACAACGAGTATCAAGATTATGGATAGGTACTTATTCTGTACCCCATTTCTCCAGATGGCCAGAGACAGGTTAAATTCAATACCAAAGCGATCCGCCTCAGGCAATCTCCGACGCCTGAACCAAGTAAGAGCCGCCATGATAAATATAAAAAAAGCTAAGGTCCAGAGCATAGACTCCAGCCTGATTCCCCATGACGTAAAGTTCAAAATCAGCCCGATTATTGGTACCACGGCAATGCTTAATCCAAAGCTGAGAGCTACCCTCTCGATATTTCCTATTACTCCTCGCCTTGGGAAAAGAACTGCCATTAATATGTAACCGGGCATGAAAAGCACAAACGGCAAACCCAAGATGATACGCGGAATATTAGAAGAGACAAAGTAAATAGACAGAACCAGAAGGATAACCAGCAGCACCAGAGGTAATAGCTCGCTCCTAATCTTAATCCTCAATGGATATTTTCCATCTAGATTTTTCATAACTACTCAAATCAGAATTATAACTCATTATTACCGTAAACGCAAAATGATATCTCCTATGTTTGATATATCTCAAGAACTGCTAGTATAATAATGACACCTATATTCAACCCAGGTGGCATATGAATTGGGAGAATATTTATAAAATTATTCAATCCGATTATTTAAAGCTACTACCGATTATGGGACTGGCCTTCTATATTGCTTTCATACCTCATCAAAGCTACCCCTACCCCGTACATATTGACGAATGGTTTCACTGGGCCTTCGCAGACGAAATAATTAACAAGGCCGGTATATCAGGGCTTAACAACCCCTTTTTGGGTGGAGCTACCGTGTGGAATCAGCAATTCGAACTTGGCTTTCACGTGTTCTTTGCCGTTTTCAAGCTAATAAGTGGTATCGCCTGGCTCGATATCGTCAGATACTTCCCGAGCATCATCTTTATGATGACAGTCCTGTCAAGCTACGTGCTAGGCCGAAGACAGGGATTCGGCTGGGAAGCCGCCTTTTTTACCTGTATGGTAACAACCACCGTAGGCATTTTGGGGCCTGCCTTCCTGGTACCGGTTGCCATGGGGCTGCTTTTTATTCCCCTCTCCATATTTATTGCCTACAATTTTAGCACTTTCTGGTCTTATGTAGTGCTTTTCATCTTTACTGTTTTCTTAGCCTCGATGCATGCGGCGACTGCGGTGGGTATAATCATCATCCTTACACCATTCATTTTGCTCAATATTAAAGGTAACTTCAAGCATAGCCTCGGGATTACAATTGCCTTGATTGTTCCTTTTTTAGCTACTTTCCCCTGGGTATTCGATATGTTGCTGCGGCAAATAAGTCTGCTATTTGTTCAACGTCCAGTCACATGGTATGTCGACATCCCGCGTATGATACATAGCTACGGTTATCTTCCTATAACATTTTGTCTTTTAGGCACTTTCTTGTTAGCCTTGCGGGGGGGTAAGAGAAACTACGGCCTAGTATTAGGACTTCTTGCTTTGGTAGCAACAATAGCAATCTATTATACGCTACACTATGGGGTGCCCAGCTTATATGAACGCGGGTTAGTCTATGCAATGCTGGCCATAGGTATTGTGGGAGGGGCCGGTTTGATGGGATTACATAACCTAAGACTACCGCCAAGCTTGAGCGCCAAGCCAAAAGTGAACCTCGTTACTAAAATCTTAGGTATTACATCGTGTGTGATTTTTATTGTCATGATTTTAGTAATAAGCATTCCACAACGTCAAAACACTCCGTATTATCACATGATTAACAACGAAGAGTATCAGGCTTTCACATGGATACGAGATAACATAGAGAAGGAGCACGACAAGGCAATACTAGATCCGTGGAAAGCTACCCCCTTTACTGCCATCACTGAGAAAAAAGCCTATTCCAGGACACACACCTTTCCTACATCTAAAGATAAGGAAGCACTCGATTTCCTGAATGAGGGGTGTACAGATACTGCCTTCCTAAAGGAAAATGGAATCTCTATTATTTATACTTTAAAAGAAGTTAATAATCCTGATCTAGTGGAAGTTAGAGAGAATGTTTACCTTCTCAAAGAATTTGAGAAGGAACAATAATATATTCCATTCTACCCCAGATATGGCTGTTAAATTATCCAATATTACGTATTACGTAAAAAATCTGTAAAAAAATATTGACAGTTGGCACATTTTATGCTATTGTGTAGCATAATGTACTTAACATACAACAGCCAATACTACTTAATTTATTATGTATTATGACACAAATACTAATGGCCTTAGGCAATATGTTTGCCACCTGGCATGTTCCCCGAAAGTCTGCTGAGTCAATGCGGGAATGATATCATATGTCTAGAGTTTTACTAATAAACCCTTCGATAAAAGGCTCCATGTACCAGACACCCTGCCTGGGATTGGGATATATTGGAGCCAGCCTGAAAAAGGCAGGGCATGATGTAACGGTCATCGACGGATGTCTTTCTAATGTGAACGTAAAAAGAGTTGTCAGTTTGATGGATGAATTACGCCCTGATTGTATTGGCGTTACCGGCTTTACCCTGCAGTACCCCACAATAAGGGAAATATTCCCCGCAGTTAAACAGCTAAACCCACACATCACGACAGTGTTTGGCGGACAGCATGCCTCAGCGCTTACGGAATACGTAATGAAAGAGACTCCGGAGATTGACTTCACTATAAAAGGGGAAGGGGAAAACGCCTTTCCGGCGCTGCTGGCAGCGTTAAGCGATGGTGGGAATCTACGAAAAATCGATGGGCTTGCTTTCAGGGAAAATGGTGGCATTGTAGTCAACCCCCGTGCCTTCCTCGCCGACCTTGACGGGCTGGAATTACCCTGGAAGGTGATAAATCCGCTGGACTATACCAGCGGAATGGGCCATGGCTTTATGGCCAAGAGGCGGCCTGTAGCTCCGGTTATCAGTTCCCGTGGTTGCCCGTATAAATGCTCCTTTTGCGGGGGGTTTATGACGCTGGGGCGAAAACTGAGGCTCAGGGAGCCTGAAAAGTTCGTCGATGAAATAGAATACTTGATAAACAATTACGGCATCAGGGAAGTCCATATCGTGGATGATAATTTTACCTTTTACAAAGAGCACGCTGCTCAAGTGTGCGAAGATATTCTGAAAAGAAAACTGGACATCTCCTGGTCCCTACCGAACGGGATTCGTGCCGATAGTGTGGATTATCCCCTGTTGCAATTGATGAAGGAGGCAGGGTGTTACTACACGGCATTCGGTATTGAATTTGGCTCGGAGAGGATGCTCAAACTCACCCATAAGCAACTGTCTCTCGACACCGTTAAGAAAACTGTGGCGATGGCCCATAAACTGGGTTACATCACTCACGGTTTCTTCATAATGGGGCATCCTCAGGAGAAGCAAGAAGACATCGAGGCCACGATAGATGTAGCTCGAAAGATGCCTCTGGACAGGATGTCAGTAACCTTCATGCTTCCTTTGCCGGGTTCCGAGATTTTTGACTATTATCTCCAGAAGGATTACCTGAACATGGAAAGTGTTAACTGGGAGCAATTCGCCGGTCCCCAGTACATACCTAGAACCGAATTCCTAACTTACCATGAATTAATCCGTCTGCTGCGTATTGCTTATGTCCGTTTCTACCTAAATCCACGGCGGGTGCTGAGTTATTTATTCAAGCTGCGCTCGCTCAGCCAGATTAAAGGGCTGGTACCCGGGGTTAAAACCCTGTTTAGCTCAATAGTGCGGAGGGGCAAGTGGTGGAATCTGCAACAGGCAGGTTATATCGGAGGATATAACCTGGCAAATCCCAGTGTTAGTATTATTATTCCTACCCTGAATGAGATGGAAAACCTGCCTCATGTTCTTCCTGTAATCCCGGACCTGCCGGAAATTAAAGAATTGATTTTGGTTGATGGTTTATCTACCGATGACACGATAAAGGTGGCCAGGGAACTCGTGCCCGCGATAAAGGTTATACTGCAGACGGAGAAGGGCAAAGGCGCCGCCATGAAATATGCCTGGGAAAAAGCCACGGGGGACATTCTGGTAACACTGGATGCTGATGGTTCTATTAGTCCCAGGGAAATCCCACAGCTGATTAAACCACTGCTAAACGGCTGCCAGCTTACCAAGGGCTCGCGCTTTCTCCCCGGCGGCGGCACCGTGGACATGCCCCCGCTCAGACGTATCGGAAACTGGATATTCACCACCATGACGAATATACTTTTCGGCACAAAATATACTGACCTTGTATATGGGTTCCACGCCTTTCGTAGAGAAGTCCTGGAGAAAATAGACATTGAAAGTGGTAGCTTTGCGATTGATACAGAATTATATTTAAAGGTGAAGAAAGCCGGACTTAAGGTGGAGGAGGTACCAAGCTTTGAATCCAGAAGAATTTACGGCAGTGGCAAACTGAGAAGCCTTTCTGACGGCTGGAAAATATTGAACCTAATCCTCAAGGAACGGTTTCATGGATAAAACAACCCCGGCTGTTTCTGTTGTTGTATCTTCCTACACAATGGAACGATACAATGACATTACTGAACTACTCGACAGCCTTCAGGAGCAGACACACCGTAATTTTGAGACTTTAGTAGTGGCGGAAAGGTCAACGGAGTTATTTGATAAACTGGGAGCTTATGTCCAGGAGAATGGCTATCCCAATACGCGAATATTGTTAAATCCTGGACCGTGGGGGCTTTCGCCAGCCAGAAACATGGGCATCAAAGAGGCACAAGGAGATATTGTTGCCTTTATTGACGATGATGCCCTGCCTTTTCCCGACTGGCTGGAGGAGATAGTAAGGACTTTCACCGAAGAAGATTCCGTCGTCGGTGTCACCGGTTTTGCCCTTCCTATGTGGGAAGCCGAGTCTATGAATTGGTTCCCAGAGGAATTTTACTGGATATTTGGTTGCTCCGCTTTCAGCGGGTTGACTGAGATGAAAGAGGTGAGAAACGCCTGGGGAGCCAATATGTCTTTTGTTAAAGAAGCCTTTGCCTCAAGCGGTCTTTTTGATGAGGTTAACTTTGGGAGCTCGATAGCAAATGAGGAGGGAAGACATACTCTAATGGGTGACGACACTGAGATTTCCATGAGGCTGAGACGGGCAACGGGAAAGCGTATAATCTACAACCCTGATGTCAAGATTTGGCATAAAGTCTACAGCTTCAGGCTGACACCAGAATTCATCCGACGTTATACATATCGGCACGCCTACTCCAAGGCTGTAATGAAGCGGCTTTATCGTGACAGCCACAGTGAAGACGTGTTAGCTAGAGAACACGAGCTTCTGAAGCGTATCCTCCTTCGGCTTTTACCGAGTATATTAGTCGGTTTTTTCAAGAAACCCGTTGTTTCTTGGCGAAGACTTGTTGTTACTACCGCGATTTTATTATGGACTGCACTGGGCTATTTCGCGGGTACATTTCGTCATGGAAAGGATATTAATACACCTCAATCATGAAGAAGGTCATATTCATCATACCACCGTCCCAGGAAATGTATTCTATGGCCAAGGTAAAGGTGGCTGTCCCGGAGAGGCCTTCGCTAACCTTCGCCACCCTGGCGGCACCCCTGATACAGGCCGGGCATGAGGTTGAAATTCTTGACTTGAACATGGCGAAAGCCGCCTCAGAGGAACTGGAGAACAAACTGGACGAGTTCCAGCCTGACTACGCCGGCATAACCTGCACCACCCCCCTGTTCTATAAAATGCAACACATCGCTACCCTGGTGAAAGACCGTAGCCCTGGCACCGTGGTTATCGCCGGCGGCGCCCACCCTTCTTCCTTTCCCGAAAACACCCTGGCTGATTCGGAACTGGATATCGTCTGCGTCGGCGAGGGAGATGACACCATAACCGAAATAGTCTCCGGCGCCGACTGGTCGACTATCAAGGGAATCTGGTATAAAAAGGGACGGGAAATAATATCCAATCCGGTCAGGGAATATATGACTGATCTTGACAGGCTGCCCCTGCCGGACTGGAGCCTCTTCAATCTCAAGGACTACAACGTACCTCGCCTGGTTTGCCGGAAGAATCCGGTGGGCACGATGGAAACAAGCCGGGGATGCGTCTTCGGCTGCACCTACTGCAATAAAAATATCTTCGGGCGGACTTTCCGGGTGAAATCAGCCGGGCGTGTCGTTGACGAGATGGAACATATGCTGGGTATCGGCTTCAGGGAAATTCACATTATGGATGACGGCTTCACCACGGACATTGACCGGGCCAAACAGATTTGCGAACTGATTATGTCTAGGGGACTGAAATTCCCCTGGAATCTGCACAACGGCATCAGGGTTAACCGGGTTGACAAGGAATTCCTTGAGATGGCGCGTAATGCCGGATGCTACAGTATCACCTTCGGTGTAGAGTCCGGCGACCAGACTATTCTTGATAACATCAACAAAGGGATAACACTGGAGCAGGTAAGGCAGGCGTTCCGGTGGACAAAAGAAGTCGGCATGGAAACCCTGGCTTTTTTCATGATCGGGCTACCCGGCGAAACGGAAGAAACGATACAAAAGACGATTGATTTCACCAAGGAAATTGACCCTGACTATACCAAAGCGAGCATCTTGTTGCCCCTGCCCGGGACACCGCTTTATCATGATTTTGAGAAGCGCGGCTATATTAAATCTAAAGACTGGTCTCTCTACAACCAGCATGACCCTTCCGGGGTATACGACCATCCCAACCTTGATTGGGACACGATACGTCACTATTATGACGCCTTTTACAGGAATTTTTACTTAAGACCCGGAACGGTATGGAAACAATTGAAGAAAGATGCCTTCAGCACCAATCTCTTTCATGATTTTGTCTACGTACTAAAAACAAAGTGGTAAAGTAACCCTGCATAATCTTATTGGAGGATAGAATGCGAGAAAAGAAGATTTTTCTTACCGGCGGCGCCGGCTTTATCGGCAGCCACCTGGGCGACAGGTTACTGGAGATGGGCAAGGAAGTAACCGTCTATGATAATTTATCATCGGGCAAGCTGGAGAACATCCAGCATAATATGGGTAAAACGGGTTTTACTTTTTTTAAAGCCGACCTGCTGGATACGAAGGCATTGAAAGAAGCGATGACCGGTCATGACCTGGTCTGGCACCTGGGAGCCAATACGGACATCCCCAGCGGCATTAAGAACACCAGCATGGACCTGAACAACTGCGCCGTCGCCACCTGCAACGTGCTGGAAACGATGCGCCAGTTGGGCATGGGGAAAATCCTCTTCACCTCCAGCTCCGCGGTTTACGGCGAGATAGAGACGATGCCTACCGCTGAAAGCGACGGGCCGATACTGCCTATCTCGCTGTACGGCGCCGGCAAGCTCGCCTGCGAGGGCTTTATAAGCGCCTACTGCCACCTGTTTGACATGCAAGCCTGGATGTTCCGTTTCGGCAACGTTATCGGCTTCGGCATGGGGCACGGGGTCATTTATGATTTCATCCACAAACTCAGGAAAAACCCCCGCGAGATGGAAATATTGGGCGACGGCACCCAAGATAAAAACTACTTCGTGGTTGAGGATTGCATCGACGGGATGTTCTGCGCCTTTGAAAATTCTAAAAAGCAGTTTGACGTTTTCAACCTGGGCAACGAGTCTACCGTTAATGTTACGACCATCGCCAATATTGTAATAGAAGAAATGGGACTGAAAGACGTTAAACTGAAGTATACCGGCAGCAAGCGGGGTTGGCCCGGAGACGTGACGGTAGTTAAATTTAACCTCAGCAAGATAAAAGCCCTGGGATGGGAAGCCAAACACAGATCGGAAGATGCAGTGCGCATCGCCACGCGGCGTTTACTCGGTAAAGAAAGGGGTAGAGGTTGACAGGGAGCAGCGAGAAGATATGCATTATCGGCATCTGGCATCTTGGCGCGGTATATTCGGCCTGCCTGGCCAACCTCGGCTATGATGTCGTCGGTGTAGACAAAGATGCGAAAAAAGTAAAAGACCTGATAGACGGTATCCCACCCCTTTTCGAGCCGGGGCTGGAAGAACTAATCAAGGCTAACATTAGCCGGCGGAGATTAAGCTACACCACCGATTTAAGCCACGCCGCGAGAGGCGCCGACTATGTTTTGATAACCTTTGATATGCCCGTGGACGATAATGATGAAGTAGACCTATCAGAGATATTCGACACCGCCGCCGAGCTAGCTAAGTACCTGGAAGATAACGCCACCGTTATCATCAGCAGCCAGGTTCCCATCGGCACCTGCGAGCAAATTAAGGCATTGATTAAAAAAGAAATCCCTTCACTGGACTTCGACATCGCCTGCAGCCCTGAGAACCTTAGGCTAGGGCAGGCGATAGACGTTTTCAATAACCCGGAGCGGATAGTTATCGGTGCCGACAACCCTGCCACCTTGGACAAAGCGGAGCGGCTGTTTGCTCCGGTAGGTGCGCCGATGGTAAGGATGAATCTGAGAAGCGCCGAGATGACCAAGCATGCCCTCAATGCCTTCCTGGCGACATCTATCAGCTTCGCCAACGAGATTGCCAATCTTTGCGACGAGGTCGGCGCCGACGCCCTGAAGGTAGCCGAGGCACTGCGCACGGACAGCCGCATCGGGACGAAGGCACGCCTGCTGCCTGGGCTGGGTTTTGCCGGCGGTACACTTGCCAGGGATTTAAAGGTTCTAAAAGGTATTGGCGACAAGACGGGCTATGAAACAGACTTAATCAACAGCGTTCTCAGGGTAAACCAGCGGCAGAACAAGCTGGTCGTCAGAAAGCTGAAGAAAGTTTATCATTCCCTGCGAGGACTGAACATTGCCGTACTGGGACTGACCTATAAACCGGGAACCAGTACCCTGCGCCGCTCGGTGGCCCTTGAGATTATCAGCGACCTGACGGATGAAGGCGCCATGATAAAAGCGTATGACCCCAAGGCCGACCTGAATGAAATCAAATCACACCGGGAGTTTGAATTCTGCGCCGACCCCTACCAAGCAGCCAAGGGTACCAACGCCATGGTGATTATTACCGAATGGCCGGAGCTCCGCGAACTTGACTTCGCTCTACTGAAAACAACCATGAAAAACCCGGTGCTTATTGACGCCAATAATATCCTGGACGCTGACAGGGTGATAAACCTCGGATTTACTTATTTCGGTGTCGGGAGAGGCAAATAGCATGATTTTAAAAGATAAAATCTCCATCATTACCGGCGGCAGCTCCGGGATAGGCAAGGCGATTGCCAAGGCCTTCGCCGCCGAGGGTTCGCATCTGGTGCTGGTCTCCAACATAGAGTCCGAACTGGAGAGCGCCAAACGTGAGATTAAAGTTTCCTACCCGGTACGGGTAGAGACCTTGCTGATTGACGTTACTAAACCGGAAGACGTTGCCAACATGGTAAAATTTACTATCGCTGAATTTGATACCATTGATATCCTGGTAAACTGCGCCGGTATCTACGGTCCTATCGGCCTCATTACCGATAACGATACAGCAGAATGGCTAAAAGCCATTAATATCAACCTCAACGGGACATTCCTCTGCATGCAGGCAGTGCTACCTACCATGATGAAACAGAAGAAAGGTAAAATCGTCAATATGGGTGGCGGCGGTGGTGCTTCACCCTTGCCGAGATTCAGCGCCTACGGCACCTCTAAAGCGGGTGTAATCAGACTTACAGAGACCATAGCTAATGAAGTGAAAGAATACAACATAGACATTAACGCCATCGCCCCCGGTGCCGTCAATACCAGGTTCCTTGACCAGGCACTGGCAGCCGGTGAGTCCGCCGGTAAGGATTTCTTGGCCACGTCCATCAAGCAGAAAAACGAAGGCGGTGTGCCCCCGGAGAAGGTAGCCGAATTGGCGCTGTTTTTAGTTTCGTCAGAATCAGACGGCTTATCGGGCAGGCTTATCAGCCTGCTCTGGGACAACTGGAGGGATAGCCCCAGGCACCTGGAAGAAATCATGTCGTCCGATGTTTATACGCTACGCCGGATTATTCCTTCAGAGAGAGGCTACCAATGGTAAATCAAGACGCAAAACTGAAAATAGGTATTATCGGCACCGGCTTGCAGGGTAGACGCCGGGCCGAGGCCCTCCGCCAGCTTAATGATGCCGAGCTTATTGCCGTAACCTCCAATATGCCCGAGCAAGCCGCGCAACTGGCCGCTGATATGAAATGCGAGGTAATAGCAAGATGGGAAGATATGGTTATCAGGAAAGACCTGGATATCATCGCTGTCTGCACGCCACCTGATTGTCATCTACCGATGTGCGTTGCCTCCCTGAAGAACGGCAAGCATGTCCTCTGTGAGAAACCCCTGGCGCGTAATCCTGAAGAAGCCCGACAGATAGTAGCCGAGGCCGATGAGAGCGGAAAGAAGCTCAAAGGCGGTTTTAGCCTGCGTCACCACCCCGGCCTGAAGCAGGCCCGGGAGTGGTTTGAGCAGGGCATCATTGGGGAGCCGCATTTTCTCCGAATACGATATGGGATCGGTGGTAGACCCGGCTACGATAAGGAATGGAGAGCTAACGGAGAGATAACCGGTGGCGGGCAATTAATGGACCAGGGAGTGCATGCCCTTGACCTGTCCCGCTGGTTTCTGGGAGATTTTACCGAGGCTTTTGGATTCCTCTCCACCAGCTTCTGGGACGTGGCGCCCCTGGAAGATAACACTTTTGCCCTTTTGCGCACGGCCAAAGGACAGGTCAGTTCCATCCACGTCAGCTGGACGCAGTGGAAAAACCTCTTCTCCCTTGAACTCTTCGGTCGGGATGGCTATATCAAGGTGGAAGGTCTGGGAGGAGGCTATGGAGTGGAGCAGGCTATTCTAGGGAAAAGGGCCTTCTTGGAACCCTTCAGGGAAGAAATAATCGACTGTCGCGGTGGTGACACGTCCTGGGCTGAGGAGTGGCGGGAATTCACCACGGCCATAAAAGAGAACCGAGAGCCGCTGGGAAACGGGGATGACGGCTTCCAGGCGATCAGGCTGGCTTATGCGATATATGAATCCGAAAAGACCGGGAAAGTGGTTAAAATGTGAATTGACATCACATTTACTCGAGGGGAGAATACAAAAACTTTGACAGGCCATAAATTAACAGACAACTTTAAATACAGCCCTAGAATCCCGGTCGGGCTGGTGCAAAGGTTGCCATGGACCCGTCCCTATATTTTAAAGAGAGAAATATCCCCACAGGATACCGTCCTCGACCTCGGCTGCGGCCCCCACTCCCAGCTTCGCATTTGTTCGGTAGCACATTCGGTCGGCGTTGAACTCTTCGAGCCGTATCTGCGGGAAAGCAAAAGACTCGGCATACACAATGAATACATCCAGGAAGACGTAACCAACCTTGAGTTTACCCCGAACTCTTTCGACATGATACTGGCCCTAGATGTTTTGGACAACCTGGATAAAAAAGCGGCCTATGACTTGGTGGAAAAAATGAAGCAGTGGGCCAGGAAAGCGGTGATAATTACCATTCCCAACGGGTATATTTCTGAAGGAGCCCTGGATGACAATCCTCATCAAATCCATCACTCCGGATACGTAACCGAGGAATTGCGGGAGCTTGGATTTCAGGTGTATGGTATGGGATTAAAGCTTCCCCACTGGCTGGCTAAACTGCACGAAGGGCAAGGATTGCTCGGGTTTTTAATAAACGAATTGGCTATTTACCCTTTCAGCCTGTTCACCTGGTACTACCCTAAAGCATGTGGGGAATTGATGGGAATTTACAGAAAGTAAAGTAAATAATTAATTGCAAATAGATTAGAGTGAAACGGAACTTAATTGGACAGCAGATATTATGAAGTTGCCGCACTATCCTATGGTAAAGCTAACAAGGTATATGCCCGCTTATTATTAAGGAACCGAACTTAATGCCTCTATCAGACTATGAATACAATATATGGTGTGTGAAGTCCAGACTTGGCAAAGAGATGCAGATGTTGGACGCCGAGATTACCGACACTAACAGTAAAACCGTGCTGGATGCCGGCTCCGGCGCCAGCACGCATTACTTCCAGGAATACGCCGTCAGGGGATTAAGAGCAACAAGGATGGATATAGACATAGACAACTTGAATTATGCCAGACAGAATTTAAACTTCGATGATGCTTATCTATTAGCCGGCGATGTCAATAATATCCCTATAGCTGAAGAATCGCTCGATATGATATTCTTATGCGAAGTCCTGGAGCACCTGAATACCCCGGAACAAGCTTTGAAAGAAGCTCATCGCGTTCTTAGAAAGGGTGGGTATATCTTTGTTGATGTTCCCTGGCTACATGAAATATATCGCCCTTTATCTGCCATCTTATTGAGAAAACTGTTTGCTTTTAAGAGCGGTAAACCTCCTCTCCTCTTAAAAGTATTGTTCAAGAACCTTAACGAAATCGATAAGCTCAATGGTTATGATATGCTTAAAAGGAGGTGGATGGGCTCCATCCTGATAAACATTGCCCGGCTTTTTCCTACTTTCAGGAGTTTTAAGGCGGAATATTTTGTTTATAACTACTATCACGGAACACTCCCGGAGGGGAATATGCACCTGCAATTCAGGTACCCTAAAGAATGGGTAGAGGCGACCAAGCAAGCAGGATTCAAGTTGGTAAGGGAAACGGGCGCCTTTATTACTCCACCCCCCTTCAATCGCTTCCGACTGTGCAACCTGCTATCCCACAAGCTAGAACGTCACGTGGGAGATAATGTCTTGCTCCAGCTTTCCCAAACCTTAATTATTGTAGCCGTCAAAAACTAGCCTAACCTGAGGGTCCAAGTATGAATATAGTCCAGATAGCTGGCGGGGAGTTGAGAATCCCGGTAGAAAAAGGGGGAGGCTTGGAGGCATATATTCTCAACCTCTCAAGGTGTCTCACTGAAGCTGGGCATAACACCACTATATTAGACAGGAAGTATTCGCTGGCCGACCCGGATGTTGAGCATATCGACGGAGTTAAGGTCGTCAGGTTAAAGGCAAGGCAATTTCCCATTCCCAATACCACTATCCGCCTGACTCTGAATTATATTAGTTTTTCCCGCCAGGTTAGGAAATATCTGGCGGAAAATGATTTTGATATTGTCCATGCCCATGTCTCCATCATCGGGCTCTGGCTGGCCGTTGTAAGCCGGGAACTCAGAAAAAAACTCTTTTATACTTCCCATGCCACCCGGCGCGGGAAGAAATCACGGAACTTACTGGACAAGCAGGCAATCGCCCTGGAAAACCGGCTGGTCAGATGCGTCAGAACTGCGGTGATGTTGAACGAATCCATTAAAGAGGAATTAATCAACGATGCTAAAGTCCAAACAGAACGCATCGCGTTGCTCCCGATGGGCACAGATACCACAATTTTCAACCCTGCCATTGATGTAGGCGATATCAACCGGAGGTATGGACTTGAAGAGAAAACCAATATTCTTTTCGTGGGGAGGATTCGTGAAGATAAAGGCATTGTCTATCTGATAGAGGCAGCCAACATATTGGTGAAAGGACTCGGTTACAGAGACATCCAGTTCTTGCTGGTAGGCCCGACCGAGGAGTTTATATCGCAAAGTAGCGATGGCAGTCCCTACCTTTTCAAAGTCAGGCAGCTTATTAAAAACTATGGATTGCGACAGGTGGTTAGGCTAACCGGCGCTGTGCCCCTAGATGACCTGAGGCATCTTTACGCTGCCTGTGATATATTTGTCCTGCCGTCCCTCACCGAAGCGGCACCGCAAGCGGTTATTGAAGCCATGGCCAGCGGCAAACCCGTTATCGGCACCAGAGTGGGGGCAATACCAACCCAGCTAGCAGAGGGGCAAAGCGGCTTCCTCATCGACCCGGCGAATGCCAAACAGCTTGCCGAGAGGCTAAAGTATCTCATAGATAATCCCGACGAGAGAAAGAGAATGGGTGCTTTCGGCAGAAAGCTGGCTGAGGAAAAACATGACTGGGGCAAAGTAACAGAAAAACTGCTTGAAATCTATAAGGTGAGCCTGGGTGTTAAAAATATTTAAGATAAAGAATTTGCTAGCAGCCAATCAAGCCGAGACAAAGGAATCATCAAATTCACGGCTCAAGCTATACCTTATTTTTGTCTTTATAAGCGTAATCCTCCTTTTCGTCTCCATATGGCAGGCTAAACCCATTATTGCCGAGCCAGACGACTTCTTCGGGCTAGCCTCGCACTTTACCCTATGCTACTGGATAGGGCTTGCTCTGCTTCTATTCTGCTCTATCCTCGCCTTTCTGGATAATAATCTTAAAAGGGATTACGTATTTATATTTATTTTAATTGCCCTTGGGTTGTTTCTATATGGGATAGGGGTTTATGGTGTGGACAATACCATGAATCCCAGAGATTTGGGCACTACTGCAGAGGTAAGCAATCTCCTGGCTACCCATCATATTTATCCCACCGAACCCCATCATGTATTTACTTACTTAGATTGGCCGGTAAAGCATTTCCTTTCCGCCTCGTTAATGCTGTTGCCGGGACTCGACCTTGACTTTGTAAAGTATGCGCCGCTTTTCTGGATGCTTTGTTTTATCCTCATCACCTATTGTATCGGTAAACGCCTGGGCTTGGCAGCAAACCGATGCTTCTTATTATCCCTTCTTCCATTTTCATCCTACTGGTTGATTCAGGCTGATTATTCCCCACAGGGGATTGCCTACATATTGTATTTATTATGTTTTATGCTAATAGTCGCCCCCCGAAGGAGCACCGGAGAGAGCATTATCGCCATTCTTACTTTCAGTGCCCTGGTGCTGACTCATCCCTTCACGCCAGCGGTCGTGCTTTTAGCATTAGTCGCACTTTCCATATACAGGAGGGAGGTTGGACTTTTACCTCTATTTGTCATTATTCTTCTTGCCTGGTATATGTATCAAGCCATTGGCGCATTTGAAAGTAGCGTAACCGGTTTGTGGTCTAATCCATTCACCCAATTCTTTCGAATGGCCGGAGTTGAAAGGTATGTAGCCGCAAAACCTCTACCCGCCCTTGTCAATCGCTACATGCAGCTTTCCTACCTGGGTATATACGGTGTGGGTGTGGTGCTTGCCCTTGTCCTCACTATACTCAGGGGAAGCGAGGCTAGGAGAAGAGTTATGCCCGCATTATGCTGGTTAGTGGGAGTTGTCCTGGCAAGCTTGATAGGCTATGGCGGCGAGCTGGAAACGAGGCTTTTTATATTTAGTATACTTCCAGCGTCAGGCATCATCCTGCTGTCACTTTCCAGTCGGAAATTGCTCATCGGTCTAATGGTCATTTTTGTTGTCCTTAGTCCGCTGACCCGCTACGGCTCTGCAGTAACCTATGGGCAAGTGCCCACCACCGAACTTGCCGGGGCGAAATTTCTCGCTCTGGAAGTGAAGCCTGAGACGAATTTTTTCTATGGCTATGATGATGGCATGATGTCATTTTATGATCCAAATCTGATTTCGCTCCCCAAGGGGGTGCTAGCAAGCCTATACTTTGGGAGTAGAAATGAACCAAACTTATCAGTAATAGATAACTATGACTACGTAATTATAAGCAAGCAAACACGCGACCGAAGTCTATGGGCGAGTGGGATTGATCCATATCAGGATTGGCTGCAAACTGAAACAGGGAAGAGGGCTCATCTCATCTATAATAACGGCTATTACCAGATATATACCAGGGAGGGTAAGTGAAAGGGGCTATTGGAACAGGCAAGCCCGCAATGCTGTAATCCGCTATTAGAGAGGATAGCTATGGAAGTTCTGCCTATTTCAACTATCACCGTCACCAGAAATGCTGAGGATACTATCGAGGAGGTAACATGACATTGAAACTCAAGGACAAGGTAGCTATCGTGACTGGTGCTGGTCGGGGCATAGGCAAAGCCATGGCGCTGGCCTTTGCTGCCGAAGACGCCAGTCTTACTGTGGTATCACGAACTTTAAAAGAGGTCGAGGAGACCGCCAACCAAATCCGCACTTTGGGATGCCACGCTCTTCCATTGAAGGTGGACATTTCACGGCAAGCAGATGTCGACATGATGGTAGAACGAACGATTAGAGAAATGGGCAAGGTCGACATTTTAGTGAACAACGGAGGTATCCAGGGTCCTGTGGGACCACTTGTGGAAAACGACGTACAGCATTGGATTGATACTATCAATATCAATCTACTTGGTGTTTACTTCTGCATTCGCTCTGTTCTCCCCGCTATGATTGCACAGCGCCGTGGCAAGATTATAAACATGTCTGGCGGCGGAGCTACTTCTTCTCGTCCTTACTTGAGCGCCTACGCTGTTTCGAAGACAGCAGTCGTGAGGCTAACCGAAGTCCTGGCCGACGAGCTCAAAGACCATAACATCCAGGTGAACGCCATTGCGCCTGGGGCGCAGAAAACGAAAATGATTGAAGAAATCATCGCTGCAGGCCCAAAAGCCGGCCCTAAAGAAATAGCAGACATGAAGAGACTACTAGATAGCACCGATATGCAGTTCGAGAAGTTCACATCATTGGCGATTTTCCTGGCCTCTGAGGATTCGGGTGGACTTAACGGGCGGTTGATAAGTGCAGTCTGGGACGACTGGGAGAAACTCGGAACCAAGTGGCGGGAGGTACAGTCTACGGAGCTTTATACCTTGCGCCGAGTAGTCCTGGAGAGATGACTTAAAATGACAAAAATACCGGCATCTGTAATCGTTGTTACTAGGAATGCTGAGGAAACTATTGAAGATTGTCTGAGCTCCATTCAAAGGAATAATCCGGCTGAAATCATTGTAGTCGACGGCAATTCCAGCGACAGGACGGTGGAAATCGCTAAAAAATACACCGAACGAATATATTCCGATGAGGGGATAGGGCTCACCTACGCCCGCCAGCTTGGCGCTGAGCAGGCAACCCAGGAATATATATGCTATGTTGACGCCGATGTTGTTCTGCCGCCGGGCACCTTAGCCACAATGCTACAGGAGTTCAAGGCATCACAGTATATTAGTATGCGCGCCCAGAAAGCGGCGGGAAAAATCTCAACCTACTGGGAGCGCGCAGCGGAAGAACATATCCAGATTATGGTTTCCCGAGGGGATACCCTTGGTCTGGCTACATGCCTGCTGAAAAGAGAGACGATTCTGGAATATCCGTTTGACCCTCGCTTCCCACGCGCTGACGATATTGACCTTAAACGCAGGCTGAGCAGGGATGGGTATAAATTTGGTGTCTCTTCGGCTGTTGCTTATCACTATCACAGAGATGACCTGAAGGGCTTTGTTAAGCAGAGATTTGTCAACGGGCGGGGGAAAGCTCAGTTCATCTGGAAGTACAGGCTATTGGACCCAAGGATGTGGACACCATTAACTACGGTGTATATGCTCGGCTTTTCGCTTATAAAGGGCAAGCCAAACCTTATCCCTTACTTTCTGCTGGGAGGCATCACAGAGACGGCAGGGATGATTAAGGGTTTCCTTGAGATGATAAGGGAAAACCCCGGAAAGAGAAAAATACCTACCGTAAATGAAAGGTTATAATGGTTAGAATACTGCTGCAAAATTGCCATTTTTATCATAATGATTACTGCGAGGTTAACAGGGGTGACGCTGCCTGGATGATTGGCACCCTGGAAGCGTTAAAAAACTTGATACCGGAGGCGGAATTCGTTACCTTTATGCAATATTCCAAGGCTTTTTCTGAACGGCATGGAATAAAAGTAGTTAAAAGCAGGCTCTTTGCATGGAAGTCATTCTCGCTTCTTACTTCGGTAACGTCATCACTACGCTTACTTCAGTGTGCGTTGTGGGCAATATTTCACAAGTGCCTCCACGTAGATGTAAAAGCCTTGGTGAACGGTAAGCATTTAAGAGAATACCGGAAGGCAACCATTATCCTCGACATGAGTACCTTGTTGACAAGTGATGACTTTGGCTTTATTTCAGTTATAGAGCATTGTAAAGACATCCTGATACCAATTTTGCTGGGTAAACCGGTAATGATTTACGCTCAGTCCCCGGGCCCTTTCAGAAATAAAATGACTTCATGGTTAGTCAAGATAGCATTCAACAAGGCTAGCTTGATTACATTGAGAGAAGAAACGCGCAAGAGCTACTTAGAAGAGATAGGTATCACTAAGCCGCCAATCTATGTAGTCCCTGACCCGGGTTTCCTATTGGAACCCGCATCTAAGGAAAGAATACAAGAAATATTGTCCGCGGAAGGTATTGATAGGGGTAATAAGCCACTTATGGGGCTAGTCGTCCCCGAGGGTGAACTTTTTGGGGGTAGTGTATATATAGGTGGTAACACCCGACTGGGATCAGGATATAGAAATGTAGTAAAGATTTTATATAATATCGCTTTATATTGCTTACCCGAGGGGATATTCCAGCGATTGATGTCCTTAGGAAGAAGAACGGGATACTATTCAAACTTGAAATCACAATTCCGTGATAAAACTATAAATAACCTGACACAAATCGCTGGCCACCTGGCCGAGAGATATAAATCCACAGTGCTTCTTATCCCTCACAATATATATCCCGGAGCCCGTGGCAGGGAACGGATTGACGACGGCAGGATTGTTGTTGAAGCAATCCATCAACGAGTCTCCCATAATGATAAGATTATTCCACTTGTTAATGAATATACCGCTGAGGAGTTGAAGGGAATCATCGGCCAATGTGACTTGCTTGTTTCAACGAAGAAACACGGCTGGGTTGCCGGGGTCACACAATGCGTTCCTACCATAGCGATAGGGACTCGCTACCAGTTTCTTGGCTTTATGCAAATGATGGGGCAGGAGGAATGGCTTTGCGAACAGATGTCCACCGAAGAGGTGCTAGCAAAAATAGAAGAGGCCTGGATTCGGAAGGAGGAAATAAAGGAAGAATTGAAAGCTAAACTGGGCACTGTGAGGGAAAAGGCGCTGTTTAATGCCCGGTTGGTAAAAGAGCTTTTAGATTCTGAGCCTGAATAGACCTATCGACCTCAAGTAGATGTTCCTTTTTGCTTCCTTGTCAATACCCCAATGACAAGCGCCCGGAGTGAAGCGTATGCAGGAAGTAAACCCCACAAGTAACGCTTCGAACCGGCGCTTGTATCCAGATATAACAATAGGCCTCTGAGATAGGTCAGGTGGTTTGGCTTTAGTAGTTCTATGTTATATACAGGCGCTTCTTTGCCGAGCAATCTGAAAAGGGATAAGCGCGCCTTCAGGGATTTCCGGGGGTATAAATTTCCATAATGGGCCTGTATCACCTTGTCTTTACTTACCCCGGTCAATTCAATCCTTCCCTCTGCTGATGCATTTTGTAGGAGGCTTTCTCCTGTTTCACGCCTGGAGATGAGCATTGATTTGCCTGTCTTGTCATCTCTTAATTCTGGCAGCCAGGCATCGCCGAACGAAATATCCGCCAGTTCGGCAGCCGCGTCAGCACATAGCATGCAGCGCATAGAATGGAAAAACGAGCCAAAGCCGCTAGCCCAGCAATCCGCATAAGACAAGAAAATCTCACGGCTGCCCAGTTTGATGGTCATCTTTCCCGGCCATCCCTCACCCCGATAATGGAATCCCTTAACATCTCCCTTTTTAACCTTCATTCGGTGGAGAAGGTATTCGGTAGCCAGGAAAGAAGGGGTATGGTTGCAGAAAATCCCCAGGTGCAAAACTATTCTCTCCTTCAGTTTTTTATTGATTGCTTCAGCTTTCCTTATGCCATGGAGGTGGCAGGGGAGCCCAACAACAGCGAACTTTTCGCCCTCTTTGGCTTTAAGGATTTCCTTCAGTGCCATGTTTGCCGGCACCGGGCAGTATTTAGATTTGGATGCCGATATTATCTCCTCCCTAGTTCTGGCGATAAAGGGCTGTGGTTCCAGGGGGTTATTCTCGCTCATCCTGGTTACCAAAGCACCGTCTATTACGCCCTGTTCAAGGGCAAAAATGAGCAAAGCTGTTATTAGACCGCCGGAGGCTGAGTTATATCTGATGTCATAATCGCTGGCATGACCAATATAGCAATTGAGGTAATTGCCCAAGAGGATATCCTCAGGTTGCTTGCCAAAGATTCTCAAGTTTAACTGCTTGAAATCCACAGCATGTCCCGGGCAAACCTCAAAGCAGATACCACACTCATTGCACCTTTCTTTATCCAATTGAGGCAGATAAATTCCTTTATGGTGGTCTATCACCATCTCTATGGCGTCTAGGGGGCAGATTGCCACGCAGCTGCCACAGCCGGTGCAGAGACCATCTTTTACCACTGATTCAATAGTCTTGTTATCCATAGTGACCCTCACCTAAAAAATGTACCGGCCATTGTGAGAGAATTTTGATTTTCCAAACATTGCTCAGCATATTGCCTGGGCATCAGGATGAAATTCAGCTTTACGCCGTTACGGTAGGCCCGTTCATCAAGGGCACGCCCGTCAAACTCCGGTCCGTTATCCATCGTGATGACCTCAGGTAGTCCCCTGATCTCAGCCAGTCTCTCCAGCACGCTGACCACCCTAGCACCGGCTTCCCCCTCCCTGAGCACGGTGATGATCTGTTCCTCGGTTAACTTCTTGGCTTTCATGAGTCCTCCTCGATACTTTATGATATGACCCTAAGACGGGGTTCACCTCAAGATAGCGGAGAACTCTAATTCGCAGTGTTACTGTTTTCGGGGGTAAGATCATCAAGACTATGCTGGCTCGCTAGGCTTCCTGCATTCGATGAGGAAGTGTTCAGCTAAGAATTCAGGAACCCTTACATTCAGTATGGGGCAGAATGGCAAACTTTTGCCTAAAGCTTGAGACATCGTTATAAGAAAGAGGGTCACAAAAGGGATGTATAATCCAAACTTCTGCCCGGAAACGATTTTAAAACCTTCCCCCTCAAGAGCAGTTATAAGCGATGAATAGGAAAACAAGCGAATATGGTAGGGGAAATATTTCCCGCTTGCCCCGCTACCATTGGGAACGGTGATTAGCGCCACCCCGTTTGGCTTTAGCACTCGATAGCATTCCCTTATAGCATCGTTGCCCTCAATATGCTCCAGAACTTCAGTGCAAATCAGGTAGTCAAAGGTATCAGTCTTATAAGGAATATGCCTGGCGTCCCCGGTGCAGAAGCTCCCATCTTTAACCCGAATCTTAGCCGTGTTGACTGACCCTTGAGCTATATCCATCCCATATAATTCTCGCTGTAGTCCCAGTCTAGATAGCACTTGACCACTTCCGCAGCCAATATCTAGAATTCTCCCATATCCGACCCTTTTTACTATCCTTTTATGATGATGCTCCTGCGCTGGACTAACAGGACGTATCACTAAATGTTCTTTTTCATAATAGTCGTCAGGCTCAGATAATGCCATCTCTCTGGTGCACTTTTCACATATGCCTGAACGGAGAAATTGCTGGTCAAACAGCCAACTGCCGCACTTTCTGCACCTGATGGAGAAGGTAATGCCCAGTAATGCGTAGTAAACCATAAATGGTAGAAGAAGTAGCATCCCCTCAAATTTCCTTAGACAATACCACATTTCTATTTTATCCACCAATTATAGGCTCCCTCTTTATAGATCGCCCCGCAGTTGGTGCCTTTGCATAAGTTCATTTTGTCCCCTTGGCCGTTGAGATGTAGCTCTCTGAGTTTTTTGATGTTGTTTGAATTCCATACCTCATTGATAGTTTGTTCGTTCAGGTCTCCGAGCACGGTCGAGCCATCATAATCAACGCAGCATAACGCCACTTTACCATTACTCATGACTACCATGCGTTGGAAAATTGACCGGCAAGGATAGATATGCCTCGATTTTTTTAATTTTAAATCCTCTGGCAACAACCCCTCTGTTCTCCTAGCATCGACCCATCCAATGTGAACCTCATCAGCAAATTCTTTCCAAAATGATTTGAATTTTGAAATCTCTTGATAATTATCTTTCTGGGCTACGAAGTACACTGCAACAGAGGGTTTCCCCAAACCTCTTCCATTTCGCTCCTTAATCAGCTCGATGATATTACTTTTTGTTTTCTCAAAATCTCCTCCAACCCGTGTCTTCTCATATGTTTCCTTTGTGGCTGCATCAAAACTAAAAGATATTGAATCTAAGCCACTATCCAAAAGGGCGTTTGTCTTTTCTTCAGTTAAAAGGCACCCATTGGAGTTAAACATTACATTTAATCCCTTACTCTTAGCATAGTTTATCCGCTCAAATAATAGTGGGTCAAGAAGTGGTTCATTATAAAAATTGAGACATACCCCCTTGATGCGATTTGTGGTGGCATCGTCTATAACCTTCTTGAAAAGCTCCATGCTCATCAGCACCTTCTCCCTGGTCATATCAGGATAAGGACACATTACGCATCTAAGGTTGCAGACATTGTAGGTTTCTATATCTAGTTTAGTTAAGCCTTGGGAGGCTTTCCTCCTTATCAAGATGTAATACGCGCGATAATAGATGCCACTTATTATGGGCAATTCAATCAAAGAAATGAACACCCGTTTTATTAACTGACGCTTTGTTAAAGAGAGACTTTCAAGGTAAGATAATGACCTATTCAACATCTTAAACCCCTTTCCAGAATTTAACTTGCTCCTCTCTTAGCTGTGAATCGCCTTTTGACAAAGCCAACCGTAATCACCACAGCCACAGTTACCTGGCTGATAAGCCAGGCAATACCTGCTCCGGTGATACCCATCCTGGGCAAGAGCACATAGCTCAAAGTTAAAGTAGTTACTGCTAGGAAGGCAGTTACCGCAATAAGGATAGCTAATTTTTTCTCTACCCTCTTTATAGACAAATAGATAGTATTGATGGCTAGGGGAAGGGTGGAGAGGGTTAGCATGCGAAGCAATGTAGTGGCATTCTCCGAATAGGAGCTGCCGAAAGCGAGGAGAATCTTATCAGCAAAAGCCAATATTAGTATAACAGCCGGCACCAGGATAGGGAAGACCATCTTCAGGCTTCGCCTAATGTTAAGTCCCAGTCTTTCCCCATCATAAGAGCCCTCGGCGAAAAGGGACATGGAGGTACTCTCGACGACCATAACCACCGAGGCAGCAATCGACCAAGCAATATAATAATAGGCAGTGGATTCAGCACCCAATATATTTATTATCATGATGGGTAAAACTAAACCGGGGACACCCTTAAGAAGATTGGCGAGGTAGTTGCCAGTGGAGAAGTGGATTATCTCTTTTATCTCTCTGCCGATAGTCGGACGGGGACGATAATCTGGTTGAACCCGGGGGAGGAATAGGAAAATATTAAATAGAAGTGCCACACAAAGTGAAATACCCCAGGAACCGAAGATTCCGGAGGAATGGAATACTCCCGCCAGCAGGATAACCAAGGGTAGCCTCAGCACATTAAAGACCCCTTCCCTTGCCAGAAGAAAGAAAGCCCGGCGTTTAGCAATAAGAGCCTCACCTGCCGTCCATTTCAGGGTAAAGGCTATAGTGAATACCACAAAAGCAGCGATAAGCACCGGGTCTTGGCGAAGGAAAAGGAGGGCAGGAGACCAGAAGCCAAGCCCACCGAGAAAGATAAGCGAAATAAGGAGCGAAGCTAATATACTGATAGTGAACGAGGAGTTGAGCAGGCTATTGGCTTTTCCACCGGAGTGGGGGAGAAACCTGATCAGCCCATAGCCAAGTCCGAGGTTAGCAAAGCTGGCTAAAAGCCCCATTGCGGCTAAGACTGCTGAAGCCAACCCCACCGCCTCGGCGGGATAGAACCTGGCGACGATTACCCAGAAGGCAAATCCACAGAGAGCACTAAACGCATTGGTTATCATCAAGTAGAGGGCATTAGAGTAAAGAGAGATGTGGAAAAGCTGCTTCAGTCTCTGTTTGGAAGTGGCTATACTAATAACATCACTGAGAAATTCGAAGGCGTGTTTGTTCAACTGCTTCATCAATTCCAGCAAGTTAAGTGACTCCAGTGCAAATCAGTGTATCGCCAGCTAGAGCCTGGCTCTACCTGGCCTTCTCCATCATCTCCATGGTTTTTCTGGCGTCGCTGACGAACTGCCTCACCGTATCCCTAGTATATTTATGATCGGCCATCTTGCCTAGGAACTGCGGGGGAATGGTGATGATGTGCGCCCCAGCCATGGCAGCACTCAGTATATCCTCTACTGACCTGATACTGCCTATCAGTAGCTTGTCTTGTAATGCCACCGATTCAACCAGTCAGCCGCGTTCTTGATGACCTCAGCTGCGTTGCCGCCTTCATCAGCCACCCTGCCGATAAAGACACTAATGTAAGTGGCCTGTGCTTTGGCCGCTAGTATGACCTGTCCCAAGGACATGGCCACCGTGGCATTAACCTTAATGTCCATACTTTCAAGCTCTCTGATTACACCGTAACACGGTATACCATCCTGAGTTATCTGAGGTATCTTAATTACGATATTGGAACCCAAGGAAGCGAAACTTCTCGCCTGATTTATCATTTCATCAAGGTCATTGGTGGTAACCTCTACGCTCATCGGCAGGGGATACACCAGCGCCGAGATTTCTTTCACGCCTCCTTCCACATCATAAACACCATCGTTAAACATGATAGATGGGTTGGTGGTTACCCCATCAATTACTCCCATCTCAGACCATCTTTCAATTTCGGCGGCAACAGATTGGGGATAGTATCCACAACAGGGTAGTTTACTTTACACTCAAGGCAATGCAGGGAACCGCTGACTATCTCTCTCTCATTCTCATCTTCTACATTAAGCCCCAAATCACCTTTACATACCGGGCAGGCCAGGATATCTACCAGCTCTCTTTTCATGATTACCTCCGTATAGCCCATATCACGGAACTGCTTAATAGCCTCGGCTACGCCGGGAAGCAGTTTAAATTGTGCCACGGTGAACGGCGAATCGATAATACCTGGCTCCTCGTGGTAGACGAGTTCATTAACAACACCGTCTCTGTCTAAGAATATTGCCTTCATATTGCCTGGCTATCCTCGATATTTCGTTTCAAGCAGGAGCAGATCAGGTGTTCCAGCGCCAGATGGAATGACTCCACCTGGGGAGTCGAGTCGGCCGGCACGACAATACAGGCTCCTGAGCTGCTCGTAGTAGAGGTTGTCAAATCCCTCATCATTGGTCAGCGCACTGACGAGGGGCACATTATCATTAAGGCAAATGGCTTTGAACCGTTTCATGCCATCCACGATGGTGGTCTTGGCCAAATCACAGGTAAAGTGAGTAGCCGTTGAGGCAGAACCCCCATTACCGCAGATGAAAACCTGGTTCTCATCCTGCCATGCCTGATAAAGCAACCTGATGACTTTATCAATATCTTCTACCGAGATAGCCTCGGTAATCTGCCTTGTCTCCGAGAGATAATCCTCAATGATAGCCCTGTTTTCCATTAGGCCTCCGTTAAGTATTTACCAGTATCTTGGCACCATCAAAATCAAAGCGGAAGCATTCCCATCTGAGCCCCATCTTCTGCATAGCCTCTATTAGTCTGGGCTTGTCATGGTTAAAATTATGGCAGTAGAACATGAAGAAGCCGCCGCCGCCGGCACCAATTAGTTTACCGCCGATGGCACCGTTCTTCCTGGCAAACTCATAGCACTCATCAATATAGGGGTCGGTCATTTTCAGTGAACGTTTTTTCTTGATTTCCCAGTGAACATGGAGAAGTTCTCCAAGCATGTCTACCTGGCCGCCTTCCAAATATTTCCTCGTGTCCAGGCCAATCTGCTTAACCTGGTCGAGATTCTTAATCATTTCCCTATCATCCTGCTTTGATTTCTGGTCTTGCTCTGAGAGTATTTCCGAGGCCCTCCTTTCCTTGCCAGTGAAAAAATAGAGCGTGTTGCTTTCCAGTTGGTCTAACGCCTCACTAGAAATTTGAAGAGGCTCCACCAGGACATCGCCATTTTTATCGAAGGTGAGGCAGGTAAGACCACCGCAGGCAGCCATGTACTGATCCTGCTTGCCGATAGGCTCGCCTAGGACATCTATTTCGATATGGCAAGCTTCCTCAGCCAGTTGAGTCTGGGTTACAAAATCCCTTTTGTAAGCATGAAGGGCGTTCAGCAGGGCCACGGTGAAGCAGGAGGACGTGCCCAACCCGCAGCCGGCGGGGGCATCAGCCGTAGAGTGCAGTTCTATTCCTTTATTAATATTCATAAACTCTAGCGCTGCCCGAAAAATGCGGTGTTCGATTTCAGCTACACTATCTTTGATCTCCATCTGGGAATAGCTGAGGCGGATACTATCATGGAATCTTTTGTTGGCAAAGATAGTGCAGTATCTATCAATTGCCCCGGCAATGAGAAACCCACCATACATGCCGTAGTAGGACTTGAGATCAGTTCCCCCCCCACCCAGCGTTATCCTCATCGGTGCCCTGGAGAGTATCATCCTGTCACCTTCGTCATAATATATTCCTCAAAATCTTTAAGCCCACTGAGGGAGCCTACTTCATAGAACCTCTCCTTTACCGCAAAGGCGAGGAGCTCCTTTTTCTCTATCAACCGGGGGAAAAGGTCCTCCAGCCCATAGAATTGATTTTCCGGGACCATCCTGAGGACTTCCTTGCGGAAGGCATTCACCCCGTAGTCAATATAGACCATATCCGCGCTTTTTCCCCGCTTGCTGTATCTCTTCACCAGGTTCCCATCGACAACCGTGTTGCTGCTGTCAAAGCGTCCCTGATTTCTGTATACCGTCATCAGGGCCAGTTTATGCTGTGATTGGAAGTAGCGCATCACAGCGGCAAAATCCAGGAACAGATATGAATCGCCGTACATCGTAAAGAATATGTCGCCCAGCAATGGCTCGGCCTTTTTCAGAGCCCCGGCGGTGCCGAGGAGGTTATCCTCGTAGCTGTATCTTATATTGACTTCGTGCTTCCTGCCGTCACCACAGTAGTTCTCAATCTGCTCTCTCAGGTGACCGAGGCAGATAACGACGTTTTTTATCCCTCCTTTCCTTAAAAAACCGAGCTGATATTCTAGGAAGGGCATCCCCTGAATTTTAAGCATTGACTTAGACTGGTCTTTGGTTAAATTACCCAGCCTTGTGGCTAGTCCACCCGCTAATATTACTACCTGTATTTCATTAAGATAATCAGTCAATTGTTAAATTCCCCAAAACAGCTTGGTTGCCGGGTGTCTCAACGGTCATCTATGCCTGCCTTGCGAAATAATTTCCTCAGTTCTCTTAACGATAGACGATTGGGGTTGCCCCCCTTGTTTTCCCAACGCTGTATCGTGGAGAGGCTGACATACATGTGCCGCGCCAAGGCTTCTTGCGTCCAGCCCATCTTCTCGCGTAATTCCCTGATCTTTCTAGACAGATCATTCATATATAACCTTATAATCCGCGTTACGTGTCATTATATATTTGAATTCCTTCCCGGGGAGAAAATCACTAATTTGTAAAATCATTAAAATATCCCGTCAATCTTGCTTAGCGGCCTTTTTGATATTTTTCCGTCTGTCATGCTCTAGTAGTTACCGTAACTTTTAAACAGTATTATAAAGTGTAAAATGTCATTTGTCAATATATGTGACAAATATTTGCCTATTGTCATTGTTTTAAATACTAAACGCCTTCCCGTATTGCTGTATTCACCATCGGAGGAACATAATTGCCATTGACTTGCCCCGAAAAGGGTATCAATGCGGTACAATAGCTTGTTTTGCGTAGCAGATATATTTTCTCACGTAACTGCCTTATATTATATGATGGACTGCAATTTCCATGCCTCCATATCCCGATAGTGCCTTAATGCATGGAAAAATAAGCGTGATGATTTGTTTCCAGGTAGAAAATTGTATTAGTGACCCTAAAAATATGCTTGATTTGTTGTATTGCTAGAATTATCATCTAATGATATGAAAAATACAGCCTAAGGAGTTAAAAGGATGAAACAAAGGGCAATTGCTTTACCAGATTCCCCTACCTTCCAGCAGCTTTGGGATACTCTTGGCTCAAAGCTAATTGAAGCCGCACAGGAGCACCTGCTTTACACGCAGGGGGTCACAGGTTCGAGTCCTGTACCGCCCACCACGCTCACCTGAAGACTCTCTCCAAGCTGGCCAAGGCGCAACTATTGATTATCGATGACTTCCTGCTCACTCCACCCGCCGACTGGGAGCGGCGGGACCTGCTGGAGATCGTGGAAGACCGCTACCAGGCGGGCGCCACCGTCATCACCAGCCAGTGCCCCATCGGTGACTGGCATCCCAATATCGGTGACCCTACCCTGGCGGACGCCATATGCGACCGGCTGTTCCACAACGCCTACAAGATAGAGCTTAGGGGCGATTCCATGCGCAAGAACCGGAGCGAACTGACTGCCACCAGCTTGGTGGCAAATCAGAAACATGAGAAAGGAGGAAACCTTGCAGATGACACTAAGTTGAGCTAAACTGACTTAGACTCGACGCTGCTCCACCATCCCCAGGCCACCAGGGGGTGGCCGATTTGGCCGAGAAGGTGGCCGGTTTGGAGCGAAACCAGTGGCCGATTTCACCGAAATCCGCACCAGGCCCATTTCGATTTCGGCATCGAAATCGACAACGTTTTTAGGGTCGCCGCCCATGAAGAAGATAACCTGTTCGAAATCGTGATTGTGGGCATCGGCGACCATGAGAAACGGCTGTGTCAGGAAGAACCAGCCCAGCGAAAAATTCATGCCGTTGAGGTCCCTGGTGCCGAAGGCGCCGGCCTGGGGCGCGGTAACCTCTTTATAGAGCGAGGCGCCCGGCTTCAATTCCACTATGTAGTCGCCGTGTTTGATGTTTTCAATAGGCATCTGTCCCTCCTTGTGTTTATTGGAAGTTTAATCGTATCCTTTTTTCCATGTCAACTTTACGGAGAAATCCGGCAAGTGGTAAGCCAATCTGGACTTCCATAATATAGAATGCTATTATACCGGCGAGGGAACAGGCTTCCGATAAAACTCATCAAAGAAAAGCTAGGGGGAATTCGCCCTCGAAATTTCTAAAGAACAGGGTTATCTACCAGTCTCATAGAAAAAGCGGGAAAAACTGTTGTCAAATAGAAGTCAAAGGAGTGTTTCCCATGATCAAATCGATTGCGCTTGCCCACAAGAGACCTGACCTTACCCATGAGGAATTCAGCAAATACTGGAAGGAGCAGCATGGGCCTCTGGCGGCACGGCTCATTCCCGGGCTGAGGAAGTACGTCCAGGACCATTTTGTCATGGTTCCCGGGCGTGAGTACGAAGGGAACGGCATCGTCGAGATGTGGTACGATGACCTCGAATCATTCGAGAAATCCATGGAATTCATCCATTCACCCGGGGGAAGAGAGCTTGCGGCCGACGGAGCAAAATTCGCCGAGATGCGACCCGGTGGCCTTTGGGTGGTCGAAGAGCATATCGTCAAGGACGAACTTGGTAATTAATCGGAAGAATCTCAGATGGATAGGGTAAAAGATAAGGTAGCCATCGTCACCGGAGGTGCCAAGGGGATTGGCGAAGCCACAGCGAGACTGCTGGCCAGTGAAGGGGCCGCGGTCGCCATCGTGGACATCGACGACGAAAACGTGAAGAGGGTAGCCGATGAAATTACCGGAGCGAATGGGACTGCGGGTTTCTGGCACCTGGATATATCCAGAGAGGATGCGGTAAAACAAGTCTTTTCCGAAGTCTATGCGAAGTATGGCCGGCTCCACATCCTGGTGAACAACGCGGGTATCCCCGGCTATCGGAAACCACCGCATGAAACAACCGTAGAAGAATGGGACCGTGTCATGAATGTCAATCTTAAGGGGGCTTTTTTCTGCACCAAGTATGCCGCGCCTTACATGATTAAATCCGGCAGCGGCAGCATAATCAATATAGCTTCCGTTTACGGAATAATCGGCTGCGATACACCGGTCTACGATACTTCCAAGGGAGCCATGAGTGCGATGTCAAAATCGGATGCCCTGGTGTATGCGAAAAACAACATCCGGGTTAACTCGGTTCATCCGGGTAATGTCATTACACCGCTTTTTAAGCAACTTGTTGAGAAGATAGGCGGCGGACTTAAGAATACGATCAGGCTATTGTCCGCGATGTGCCCGATGGACCGCATGGGAACCCCGGAAGACATTGCGAATGGCGTCCTTTTCCTCGCTTCGGACGAATCAAGCTATATTATGGCAACCGAGCTGGTAATCGATGGCGGTATGCTCAATGCCCCGCCGCCGGTATATCCTGTTTGATAAACACCCAGGATAATCTCAGGTTTTAAATCTGCAATTTCCTTACCATTAAGCTAAATGTGTCCCGATGAAGTGGCCCGGCGTCTTATGAAAAAGAGAATACCAGCGCCCAAAGGTGGTTTAAAGTGGACGGTAGAGGGCTCGAACCTCTGACCCCTGCGTGTAAAGCAGGTGCTCCTGTGCGGTTTCAACCAGCTTTGAGCCAAGAGCATCCCAAAGCTGTTGGAAGGTAGGGGAATCTGGTAAAGCAGGTGCCCTTTGTTTCATCCTTTTGCCTCCTTTTCCGATCTTAACGTAAGAGTATCACACACCCTTTAAGAATACAATTCTCAGAAGCTTTCGGCAATTTATAACCCCCCGATGTGCCACAGCTAAAGGTATCATTAAATCCTTTGCACAGTAAAACAATGCTGATGTTTATCATAACATATGGTATAATCCTAAATGAGGTTATTGATATGGCAATAAAGAAAATCTCGCCATGTGAAGCAGCAACAATACTGAGACGTAGAGGTATTCCCTACGGGCAAGATTACGCTTTGCCTTATGATATTGATATTTCGAAATGTGAAGAATTTGGTGGAACTAGGTGTGCTTGCAACGTCCATGTTAAGGGCAGGAATGTTGCACATCGTGATCGAGTTGATCCGAGGCACGACCTCGCGGGACACTGGCAAAAGGATTGCGGCATCTCTGTCGGTCCTCTGTTCCTATTAGGTGCTTTAGGCTTACTCACCTGGATTGCTTCTAGATCTTCATGAAATCAAAAACGCTCCGCTGGTTTCTTTCAAGATCAACCTGCGCTTTCACAAGAAGTAAGTCTTCCTGTTCAGTATAGCTATGAAATAAACAAGCTGGACAAACGTTATTTGATTGAACAATTTAAGCTTTTGTTGGACAGGGGGCAGAATCGGACTCTCCCTGAAACAATGCTCAAATTTTGTTTAGGATTGAAACCTTGCCGTTATACTTTGAATTCACCCCTTTTTGAAGAACACAACAATGTGTATTATGCATAACCCAAATTTAATAAGGGATCCTTTCCCTCTTCTCTGGGTCATACCATCCAAGGAACTCATACCCTGTTACGTCGTGAGATTCGACTTTAAGAGTCCTTGGGTCTAATATGCTTTCGACCTTGAAACTCACGAATACAGTTTCTGATTCGTCTTGATATCCATAACCTGATACTACTATCACAACGGAAGCTTCCCACTCAGAGGTGGCAAGTACTTTGTCATCCAACTCAAGAGTAGAGACCAAATCCGTCATTGCTACATCTTCAGCAACGTCAAATGAAGCGTCGTAGTAGTCGTATTTCGTGATCCATTCCTCTGGAATGTCTATTGTCATTAGATACTCATTAATCAAGATGTCGACTTTGTCGTCCGCATCAGTAAAGTCAGGTATTTTGCCCGATTTAATCGCCACTTCAACTGCCTGGTCTGGTTTTAAGCGAGGTTTGATAAACTCGTCAATCACATCTAAAAAAGATTTTCGTACCAACACACGACCGGATAGACTTAGTGAAGCCAATTCTTTCTCAAGATCGGAGTGCAATTGCGCTGAATTTTCGGCATAAAATCCATTGTCATTTGAAACCAATATATAGTTACAATCATCGGCTGGTAACGCAGCTAAAATAGAAATCCAAAGTAAATAATCGCGAAATCCCTTATCACCCTTAAGAAAGGGCCTATGCTCTGTTATTGAACGCAGGGCAATCTCTCTTGGGTCAATAACGGGATAGGGCATTGATGCTGATTCCTTCTTTAGTGCTTCCCATCGCTTTTCCCACGCCTGTGAGGCTTGTTTTAATTCGTATCCTAGACTATATTGGTCTATGCCGGTTTCTAAATTGAGGGTCTTGGCTTTGTTTGCTACTTTACCAAGATTACTCACGATTGTCCTAAGTTGTTCATTCACGATGTTGCGAACCTCATCTAAGGTAACTTCTCCGATAACCAAACCAATGTCCATGAATTGAGTCGCGGATATTATGGTTCTTGCAGCAACGCTTTGAAAGAACGGGTCTGCAAACAGCACATTAGCATCCGGGACGATTCTAATAGGTTTACTAGAAAAATCTAAATCGGTTTTACGTACTCTCTCAGGTTCCATATCACATCTCAATAACGGCTAGTTTCTATTATCCTCCCATATCGATGTAAACTGAATAATTATTATATGTCAAATATGAGAAAGAAACAAGACACTCCGGTCGGGAGAAGCATTGAAATTAATTTCTCTCCGCTCAACAATTCGTCAGAATGTTGGGTAACCAAAATAATAGGCTGCTACCCTTCATCTGATGGCGAACCAGATGATTTACCTTGGTCTGATGTTGGTTCAGTGGGCTTCTTATCAGGTTGATTAAGCCAATAGTCATATGGTAACAAAGTGTTACATTGAAGGTTGAAGGTCTCATCAACAATACAGAATGATTCCTGAAGATATTTTGTGCAATTCAGAAATAGGTCGAATTCTGGTTCCATTTCTGGGTCACCTGGGATGAGCATGTACTTGTGTAAGGGATTACCTGATTGGCCCATATTTAATCTGCCGACATGGTTCCACATATTGTGGACAGCGGAACTAAAAGGTGTATAAGCATATCGGTATAAATCCAAACAATCTGCCTGTTCTGCCATCTCACGAGTACTCAATCCAGACCAACTACCTAAGTCTACATTCGTTAAGAAAGAATACTGCTGGACATCAATCCATCTTTCCATCGCCTCAATCATTTGTTGAAACCCTGGATTTGCCCCTTCTGTATTTTTAACTTTAAGATGTTCAACATATAATTTAGCTTGACCAAGCCCATAGAGAACGTAGTGTTTTGACCTGACTGCGAGGTCTTTAAGGGTCCAAGCGAGCGTGATATGGTTATCTATCATAACTCTAAGCAGAATGGGGCCAACATGAACATCCCAAAATTCAGGGTTTCTGGCCATTCTTTTTGCAAGCGTTACCTGCCGTGCTAACAATGCTCCAATAACTTCACATTGATGATTCTCATATACATCTTTCGGTAATAAATTCCATCTTTCCGATAGACCAGCATCAGCGAGCTCTATAAACTGTCGTAACTCCTCTGGGAGCTTAGCATCGAATTCATTCGTAAACTGCGGGATTGGTGGAGAATCATCAATTTCAATACCTCGATTCCAGAAATAACGAGGCCAGGAATCAGACATTTTTTCGCTGGTAATCCCAATAAACCCGTTCACATTCGCTCGTACAATAGAACAGGCCTTTTTGCTCTCCTCAGAATCAAAATCAGAGACAATAGCTTCGAGATTGGGAACGTGCACATCAGAGGTAAAGTGTAGTATCCCGCATATTCCCGCAAAAAATACTACGTTCGCTTGAATAATCATTGCTGGCTGTGCACGACGATTAAAGTATTCTGTTAATAATTGCTTGAAATCGTTTACAAACTGAATTTCAATGGTTTGTTTCGCCTTGTCACTCAAGAATTTAAGCGGACACTCCGGATAAAGGATGAGAAAAGGGTCAAGGGAGTCTCGGATTTCATTCAAACAACCTTCTCGTTCGAGTAGTTGTACCAAATTCTGTTTTTGTTCAGCGTCAAGTAAATCGAATAAAGATGCAAACGCAAAATACTCTTTTGGAAGAATTGTGTTGGCTGCTTTCACGATACTCGCACATACGTCTACACCCCTTTTTACACCAAGGTTCTCGATAATTACTGCCTGCCATATTAGCTCCGGAAGAATCCTATCAGCCCATGATACAAAGCCTTGTTCACCTAAATATTGGTGCATAGGCGGTACAAGTGTCTTTTTTACTTTTATGTGGTTACCGAGGATATTGGATTTGGTTTGTTTCTTCTTTTTATTCGCCATCTGAATCACTAAATGAAGCTAATCTTCACATCCCGTATGAAGTGTATGCTGTTCTTAATGAAATATCAATGATAAGGATTTGATTCTTAAAAGGAAACCATAAGTCAAAATATGCCCGAGTAACAATCCATCTTAATGTTACATGAGACAGTGTAGTCCAGCCCGTCCAGCCCAGTCCAGCTTTAAGTTCATGTTCCCGCCCTCCAGAAATTCGGGGTGAATGTTTCGAATATGGCTTTGCCGTGCCTGTGGAGTTTTAAACGGGGAGTGGCCGCACCCCTCGACCGGCATGATAAGAGTTCTGACATGTTAGTCTCCTCCTCTCGTTTCAGAGTCTGAACTGCTTAGCTATAATTCAGGGTCTGAGACTTACCCTGATACGCTCTTCTACCAGGGTTTGAATTTCACTCCCCAAAACCGTAAAACAACGGCTTAGCCCCGCTTACTTATAGCCGACCCGGTCGAGCCACTTTTTCTTCTGGATAGCCATGCCCCAGATGATAAACAGGCTCATCAGGTCGACCAGGTCCGGCCTGGGGATATCGCCCATCTTGTAGGCAAGCTCGGCGCAATCTCTGAGCTTCTGCCGCGTGTCAGCCGGGACTTTTATATGAAGGTCATACTCCGTACCTGGCTTCCGGCGCCTGCTCCGGTGCTACCTCGACCTCCGTGGCTTCTACTTCCTGTTCCATAATTTCCTCCAAAAAAAGAAGGGCAAGTCAGACCCTCAGCGAGGGTCGCTTGCCCCGTTCCTTTATTTTTGAAGGCTAACACCATTTACTACAAAATGCAAGACGACACCCTTGAGAAAACGACAAAACATACGTGAGTAAATTTATTGAGAAGCGACATTTCTCCGGCCGGCACTCATAAGCCCCCGTATTGCGTCAAATTAAACTGTTACCGAAGACCTCCTTGTTGCGTCATAATTACGGTTAGGCATTCTGTTACCTCTATGTGTTCCTACATCTTCCGCTTGACCTTCTATAATGAAGAAACGAGGGTTCTATTTTACGACAAATAGCTGCTGGCTTATATCTGCCGAAGCGACGAAGCCGTAGCTGGACACGTTAACCCCTTTGCGACATTATCCTCAAGACCCTCAGAAGAAGAGAGGTTTTTTACTAAATGAACAAATCGATGATTTGTGCAATATCTTACCTGTAGTAATAGACAAATACCTTTATTCCCATCCTTAGCTTTTTTCCTCACTATTGTGTATCACTGGCCAAGCTGACGCGAAGCTTTCTTGATAATTCCTTTCTTTTACTGAGAATGATTATTGTGCCGGTTTCTCCGCAAACGACTGTCGCTGTCGCTGGTTTGTGCTATAATTCGAACTACCTGTAAATATGGGAAATTCCGAAATTAAAGGAGAACACGTTGAAACACGAAACAAGCATACCGCGGTCTATTCGTCTAACGCAGATACAACACTTCCTGCATAAAAATTCTAAGGGACTGACCAGTCAAGAACTAGCGAAATTATGTGGCGTAAATGTCCGTACTATCCAGCGTGACTTACTCGACTTACAAAGTGGTCTTAATGTTCCTATCACCCAGGATGGCGACCTCTATGGAATCCTCGAAGGTTATAACTTACCTCCTATATTTTTCTCACTCTACGAAGCGATGGCGCTATTTCTGACCGCCCGCCTAGCCTTGCGCCAAACCGATGAAAATAATCCCCATATGCAGCGGGCTTTGACTAAGATATCGGCTGTACTTCCGTCACCAATAGCCGAACGTTTAAAATCAGGTATAGAGACTATCGCAAGGAAAAGGGCGAACCCCGACTTAATTAAAGTGTTTGAGTCTGTAGCTATTGCCTGGATTACGCAGCGGCAGATGAAGATTCGTTATCTTTCATCGGGTAGCAACCAGATAAAAGATTGGCTACTGGAGCCCTACTTCGTGGAGATGACAGGAGTAGGGTACTCTACTTATGTTATCGGACATGCTGTCAGGAAAGGTAAAGAAGGCATTATTACTTTCAAACTCGACCGTATTAAGAGCGCTGAAGTCCTTGAAACTATCTTTGAAATTCCATCAGACATTGACATCGGGAAATTCCTGTCCTCCAGTTGGGGTATTATGTGGGGAGAAGATACTGAGGTAAAACTACAATTTTCATCCCATGTTATCCGGCGTGTGAAAGAGAGCGTTTGGCATCCATCACAGGCAATAACTGACCTGCCTGATGGCAGCTGTGTAATGACATTGCAGGTAGGAAGCCCGCTCGAAGTTACCCCTTGGATAAGAAGCTGGGGGCCGGATGTGGAAGTGCTTGAACCGGAATCTCTCAGGAATGAATTCAAGGTATGGGCGCGTCAACTCGATGTGATTTACAAAGCCAAAAAGGATTCGCAATAGAGGTGATTCCGGTGAAGACATTAGATGTGTTACGTTTCTGGGCAAAGAAGTCTGACGATAATACGAAACATTATCCCCTACTCTACCACATGCTGGATGCCGCTGCGGTCTGCCGGGAGATATGGGAAGGATGCCTTCATGAAAGCGCCAGGCAGTCTATTGCCAGCGGACTTCAATTCTCCGATACAGATACCGTAAAATTGGTTTCTTTCTGGGTCGGTTTACATGATATCGGTAAAGCATCACCAGATTTCCAGGGCAACAGCGAAGCCGTGAAACTGAAGTTAGGCGATGCAGGTTTCAAATTTGGTCGCACACACGATACTTATCACGGCACTGCCACCGCCTGCGTTCTTCAGGAGTTCCTTCAAAACAACATTGACCGCGAACTGGCGAAGAAAATATCCGTCACGGTGGGCGGGCATCATGGGGTGTTTCCCAGAACCAAAGAATTACAAGATACGAGGCTAAATTTAGGCGATGGCCCATGGAACGATGCCCGCGCTGAATTATATAAGTGTATAATCGACCTGTGTGGAATTTGCGATGTGCCCACACTAAAAGACAGCCCCGGGAATGCATTCTTTATGTTTCTGGCGGGGCTTACCTCTGTGGCCGACTGGATAGCCTCCAACGAGGAATTTTTCCCTTATGAAGTCTATCACCAGCTTGAAGACCATCTATCTTATGCCAAAGACCAGGCTCGCCAGGCATTGGACAAACTCGGCTGGACCGGCTGGCAACCGGCGCCTTCGCCGGCAGACACTATCAAACAGCTATTCCCCTTCATTACCGATGTCAGGCCGCTCCAAGAGGAAGCAGATAGTCTTATAAAGGAACTGAAGAATCAACCCGGTCTTGTTATCATCGAAGCTCCCATGGGTGAAGGGAAGACAGAAGCTGCCATATATCTGGCGGATAGCTGGTTAGCAAACCTGAAACAGAAAGGGTATTACTTTGCTTTACCTACAATGGCGACTAGCGACCAGATGTTCGGGCGGGTGGAGAAGTACCTGGAAAAGCGATATCCCAATAGCCGGGTGAACTT
>Ga0315549_1000642_pt1 | contig 40572 bp, 42 predicted proteins | sample SalMarSW160200MG_FD_203101 | JGI IMG/M metagenome (GOLD analysis project Ga0315549, IMG submission 203101) | Salt marsh sediment microbial communities from the Plum Island Ecosystem LTER, Massachusetts, United States - Salt Marsh Sediment SW1601-200 ...
AATTTAACAGTGGTTGATGGAGAAAAGTTTGGAAAAGTGAACCAAGCATAATTAAGTTAGGGGAGATAAAAATAATTGCGCTCTCTGGAGAAGACCATCTAGGGTTCCTGCCAGCTCTGAATAAGATTGGTGAAGAATCTCGGGACGGGCTGTCAGGATAAGATCATAACCGGGTTTCAATGAGGAGAAGCGTGCCTTTATTAAAAACCGAAGGCGGCGTTTAATTTTGTTTCTAGCCACTGCCCGACGAGAGGTCTTGCGGCTGGCGACTATTCCAATCCGACTGTGGTCTAAATGATTAGGAAGAACCTTAACCCAGAGAACAGGGGAAGAGTAAGAACGACCTTGCTGGTAAACTTTAGTAAAATCCTTCTTCTTCCTTAAGCGATTAATTTTCGACAACATTATTCTCAAGAGATTGACTAACAGGATAACAGGGCAAAGGCAAAAGGTCAATCTTTAGCTGGCCATCGTCTTTACTCACTTTTTATCCACTAAGAATTGACAGGTGGAAAAAGGAGGCGAGTTTACAAAGCATTCTCCATCCCTTTCCCTTAGAAAATAAATTATGCTAAGATAAAAAAACGAAAGCTGAAGAAAAAATCATGACCAAAGAAGAACTTTGGGAGTCAGTTTTAGCCCAGCTTCAATTTAAGGTTTCTAAAGCTAATTTTGCTACCTGGTTGAAGAATACACGCTTGGCCGAACAAACAGAAGAGAAAGTTTTTATTGCCGTTCCTAATACTTTCTCCCGTGAGTGGCTCAGTAAAAAATATCACCGTTTGATTTTAGAAGTCTTAAGGGAAGTTGCTCCCGACGTTAAGAGAATAGAATACATTATTGAAAAGAAGTCCGCCCCCGCTCCCAGAGAAACTAAGGCCTCCACTGGATCGGCGTCGGCTTCTCAAGATGAAGAACAACCAGCTTTTGAAGAGTTGAGTATTAACCCTCAGACCAATCTTAATCCCCGTTATATCTTTCAGCAATTCGTCGTTGCTTCTTTTAATGAATTAGCCCAGGCGAGTGCCTGGGCAGTGGCTAAATCCCCAGGGAAAGCTTACAATCCCCTGCTTATTTACGGAGGGGTCGGATTGGGAAAGACTCATCTCCTTCAGGCCATTGGCAACGAGGTAGATAGTACCGGCCGGGCCAAGGTCCAATACTTGCCAGCGGGAAAACTGGTTTCTTCTATCGTCGCCTCGATTCGGAACAACAGCATTGAAGAACTGAAGTATCAGTTTTATCATTTAGATCTTCTGATCGTCGATGATGTTCAGTTTCTAGCCGGCAAAGAGAAAACCCAAGAAGAATTCTTTCACATTTTTAATGCTCTCTACGATAATAATAAACAGATTGTTCTTTCTTCGGATCGTCCGCCAAGCGCTATTGCTACCTTGGAAAAAAGATTAAAATCCCGCTTCGAGGGAGGAATGGTAGCGGATATCAGCCAGCCTGATTACGAAAGCCGTTTAGCTATTTTAGAGTCAAAAATCCCAGGATTAGAAGTAGGCGAGGAAGTTCTTTCTTACGTCGCCAATAATATTCAGCACAACATTCGGGAACTCGAAGGAGCAATTAATCGTATCCGGGCTTACCAAAAATTACATCCCGACCCTTTGACGGTAAGCCGGGCAAAAATTCTTCTCAAAGATCTTACCGGAGGACCACGAAAGATTACTACTCCGAAAAAAATCTTTAGTTGCGTAGCTAGTTTTTACAGTCTCCCCCCCGATCAGCTCTTTGCTCCCACCCGCCGCCGAGAGATAGCTTGGGCCAGACAAGTGGCGATGTATTTTTTAAGGAAAGAATTAAGAAAATCATTTCCTAACATTGGAGATATCTTCGGCGGAAAGGATCATACCACCGCCCTCTACGCTTGCAATAAGGTTGAAAATCAAGTGGCTAATGACGAACAAATAGCAGAGGAAATTAACTTAATAAAGCAGAGGATTTATGCTGAATAAAAAGGGGAAAAAGAAAAAGTTTTAAAAACCCGTTTCAGAATTCCTCAAGTTAGTCAGTCTTTATCCCATCGTCATCCCCTCTAAAATTTTGTTGAAAATGATATTCCTCTTGATCAAAAACGAAAACTCAATATAATTCACTCCTTAACAACTAACTCAACTTTTTAAGTAATTAATTAAACATAGTTAATGTTGTTATGAAATTAGAAATTTTAAAGGAAGAGTTAACTTCTGCTCTTAGTATCGTTAGTCGTATTGCTATTCGCAACCCTAACTTACCCATCCTGGAAGGAGTACTCTTGGAAGCGGGAAAGAGTTCCCTTTCTTTGACTACCACCGATCTGGAAGTGGGCACTCAATGGTGGAGCCTGGCAAAAGTAGAAAAACCGGGCAAGGTAGTTGTCCCTGCCAGGATTTTTTCTGATTTGGTAAAGCTCATTGATGACCAAAAAATTCAGCTTGAATCTGAGCAAAACAGCTTGGTGGTAAAGTATCAAAACGGGAAGGACCAAATTCAGGGGTTGGAGATAGACGACTTTCCTCTCTTGCCTCAGACGGAAGAAAAAACTTGGGTTGAAATTGACAGCTTTAAGTTTTGTCAGGGATTGAAGCAGGTTCTCTACTGTGCTGCTTCTTCGGAAAGCCGTCCGGAAATTTCCGGAGTTTACCTTCTTTTTGAAGCGAAGCGCCTGACTCTAGCGGCGACAGATAGTTTTCGTTTAGCTGAGAAAATTGCAGAGCCGGTAGAAAAATCCCAAGGGCTGAAAAAAGAGCTTGCTTTTATTCTGCCGGCGAAAACAGTCCAGCAGGTAGTTTCTGTTTTTGAAACGACGGGCAAGACAATAAAGATTTATCTTTCTGAGGACCAGATGGTCTTCGAGGTGAGTGTTGACAGCGCTTCTCATCCTCAGGGGCGCATTGTTTCCAGGTTGATTGAAGGAGTTTACCCCGATTATCGAGGAGTAATTCCCAAGAGTTTTCAGGTTTCCGCCCAATTATCTCGTTCTCGGCTGCTGAATAAAATTAAAGCCGCTAATTTATTCAGTGATCAGGTGAATGAAGTACAATTAGGAGTGCGATCGAAAGAGGGTCAATTATCCGTTGAATCCCGGAGTACCAAAATTGGGAAGAGCGAATCCTTTCTTCCCGCTACTATCCAGGGAGAAGATCTCACCATTTCTTTCAATAGCAGGTATCTTATAGACGTCTTAAGCAACCTCAGCAGTCAGGAAGTCATCCTGCAATTTAATGACGAGGGGAAAGCCGGTCTCCTCAAGCCGGCGGGTGATTCTTCTTACCAGTATGTTCTGATGCCGATTAAATCGGCCTAGAATCATTGGATAATGGCCAGAGCCTCTCTTATGAATTTGTTCCAAATCCAGCCGGCGGCAGTCACCGCCGGCACTTTTGCCATTGGAGCCTGGTTATTGTTTCCCAGCCAGACGCCGACAATGATTTTTGGAGTATAGCCGACAGTCCAGAAATCTTGGAAGTTTTCATTGGTTCCTGTTTTAACGGCAACCTGATAGCCGGGAACGTAGAGGTTGGACTGATAGCCGAACATGGGAGCGCGGTCTTTTTCACTGGAGAGAATGTCAGTAATGGTCTGCGCTGTCTGGCGGCTAATAACCTGTCTTCTTTCTTCTTGAAGTTGGGCTTGGAAAATAATTTGTCCCCGGCTGTCTTCTATTTTCAAAATATCAAAAGGAGTTACCTTATCGCCCCCGGTAGCAAAAATACCGTAGGCGCTGGTTAATTCCAGCAGCTTCACTGCTCCTCCGCCAAGAACCAGGGAAGGAACGGCTGGCAAGTCAGTGGTTAAGCCAGCCGCCTTTAGGGTTTTTAGGCTATCTTCTATCCCGGCTAGATGGAGAAAGACTTTCACTGAGGGAACGTTCAGGGATTGGGCCAGGGCTTGCTCTAGGGTGACTGGTCCTCGGAAGCGGTTATCATAATTACTGGGAAGGTAGTCCTTGCCTCCCCAATTTCCAAAATTAGTTCTCTCGTCAACGACAGTGTAAAAAGGAGAAAATCCTTTTTCAAAAGCGGTTGCATAAATAAAAGGCTTTAGCGACGATCCCGGGTGTCTTAACCCGAGATGAGCAACGTCAAACTGGGGAGTAAAGAGGCATCCATTTTGATCGACGGAACAGCCGGGAGGAAAAGACTCGGGGGCGAAATAGTCCTTCGATCCGACCAGAGCGACGACAGCTCCGGTTCGGGGATCGAGGGCGATGAGGGAGCCATTATGGGCATCATAGATCTGGTTCCTTTCCATTCCTTCTTGGATAACCGTTTCCGCTTTTTCCTGGAGGGTCCAATCGAGAGTGGTGTAAACCTTAAAACCGTTGCGCTGAAGAGAGTTTAAGCCATAAGTGCTTTCTAATTCTTTGACGATATTGAGGGTGAAATGAGGCGCTTTCAGAATATGCTTCCAACTGGAAAATTCCGGTTCTTGGTCCTGGGCTTCCTCCTTTTGTTCCGGGCCGATATAGCCGAGAGCGGCCATTTGTTCCAGGATATAATTTTTTCGGGCGAGAAGCTCATCCAGATGAGAACCATAAGGAGAAAAATAGCTAGGAGCTTTGACGAGAGCGGCCAGGATGACGGCTTCGTTAAGGGAAAGGTCCTTAGCTGATTTTTGGAAATAACCCTGGCTGGCAGTTTCTGCTCCGTAAAAATTAGAACCGAGAGGAACTTGGTTAAGATACCACTCCAAGATTTGGTCTTTTTCATATCTTCTTTCTAGCTCCAAAGATAAAATAATTTCTTCGGTTTTTCTCTTAATGGTTTTCTGGCTATTCAAGAAATGAGAGCGGATTAGCTGCTGGGTGATAGTCGATCCTCCCTGGGCTATTTCCTGTAATTTGAGATCAACGAGAATGGCTCGGACCAGACCGCGAAAATTTAATCCCGAGTGCTGGTAAAACTGCCGATCTTCAGCAGTAATAACCGCCTGTCTTAAATAGGGGGAAATTTCATCTAGAGGAACAACGGTCCGGTTTTCTTCCCCGACAATGGTATAGAGCAAAACTGTTCCGCTCTGGTCATAGATCCTAGTTGGCTGGTTAAACTGACTTTCGGTGAAGTCTTCCGGACGGGGGAGATCGCGTAGGTAATAGAGGACGATGCTTGCCCCGATCAATAAACCGAAAAGAATAAAAATGAGAATAATTCTCCCCGTCCAGAGAAGGCCCGACAAAAGAGAATTTTTAATTTTAGTTTTCTTCATTGGACTCCTGATTATTTAGACATTATAATAGAAACTGATGAAAAAGGACACCCGGGCAGAAAAGGTGGCTGAGGTTTTGGGAAGGGGAATAGAGAAAATTTATCCCTCTTCGTCTTTCCTGAAGAAAAAATTACTGGCTGGCAGACCATTGAAAATTTATGCCGGTTTTGATCCCACTGCTTCCTCTCTTCATCTCGGACACTTAGCCCTTTTGAATAAGTTAGCTCAATTGCAGGAATTAGGCCATCAAGTTTTCTTTCTCATCGGAGACTTTACCGCTTTGATTGGTGATCCGAGCGGACGCTCTGCGACCCGTCCCCAATTGACGAAAAAAGAAATAACCGCTAACGGCCGCTGCTTTTATCAGCAAGCAGCGAAAATCTTATCTTTCCAGGGAAATAATTCAGCCCGGCTGGTCTTTAACAGCCAATGGCTGGGGAAATTAAAGGCAGAAGACATAGTTGAACTGGCTTCTCATTTTACTGTTCAGCAGATGCTGGCCCGGGATATGTTCCAAAGAAGGATAGAGAAGAAGAGGCCGATCTTTATCCATGAATTTCTCTACCCTCTCTTTCAGGCTTATGATAGCGTCGCCCTGGAGGCAGATTTAGAGGTCGGAGGCAATGACCAAACCTTTAACATGCTCTGCGGACGGTCTCTAGTTAAAGATCTTCAGCATCGTGAAAAAATAGTCCTGACCTTAAAATTATTAACGGACGCCAAGGGAGATAAAATGAGCAAGACAGCAGCCAACGCTGTTTTTCTGAGTGATTCTTCCCAGGAAATGTATGGGAAAATTATGTCTTTTCCTGACCAGCTAGTGGAGCCGGCTTTTTATTCGGGAACGAGAGTGCCCCGGGCCGAGGTGGAAGAAATTCGGCAAAAAATGAAAGAAAAACAGGTTAATCGCCGCGATGCTAAAGCCCGTTTAGCCTGGGAAATGGTGGCTCTCAATTGGGGAAGGGAAAAAGCCGAATGTTCGGCTCAAGAATTCTCTCGTGTTTTTCAAGAAAAGCGCCTCCCTTTAAAAATACCGCTGGTGCGGCTGCCGAAAGAAACTATCTCTCTCATCGATTTACTCCTCCAGACGCAGCTTGCCTCTTCTCGGGCCGAGGCAAGAAGGTTAATTACCCAGGGAGGGATTAAGGTTGACCAAGAAGTGCAGACGGATGGAGAGCAGATGATTAAACTAGTGAAGGGGATGCTTGTTCAGCGGGGAAAAAGAAAACTGGTTCAGATTCAATGAGAGGAGTTTTCAATCCTCAGCCATTGGTTTTTGCAGAGAAAGCAAAGGGAAACTCCCAAAGCATCAGCGGCATGGTCGGGCTGCGGTTTTTGGCTTAGGCGGAGAATCTTTTGGACAGCTTCTTGAATCTCTTCTTTTTCTGCCCGTCCGTAACCCGTCAGCACTTGTTTGATCTCCAGAGGAGAAAACTCATAGATTGGGAGCTGCGCTTTCTCGGCTATCAGCAGAATGACTCCTTTTGTCTGGCTGACACTCATGACGGATTTCTGGTTTTGGAAAAAGTAAAGGCTCTCAACGGCTAAAAGATCTGGATGATAACTGCGGACGATCTTAGAAAGGCTTTTTTCGATCAATCTTAAGCGGAAAGGAGCTTCCCTCTCAGCGGGAGTGGTAATGGCTCCGTAATCAACGAGAGCCACTTTCCCGAGAGGGATTTTAGTTTTGACTAGCCCGTAACCGACAGCGGCGGTTCCCGGATCAATACCAAGGATGGTAACCATTAATCGGCGTTGGTGTAAATTTCCTGAATATTTTCTTCTTCTAAAGACTGAAGTAAGCTCTCCAGTTTCTTTTTTTCCGTTGGATTCAAGGTTATAGCTTCCTTCGGCACCCAACCAAGGGAAGAGTAGTCAATTTGATAGCCCTGTTTCTTTAAAGAGTTTACTACAGGCTGCAGGTCTTGAGGTTTAGCATAGATGACGATGTGGTCGTCTTTCTGACGGATGTCTTCTGCCCCGGCTTCGATGAATTCCAACTCTAGTGCCTCGCTTAAATGGTAGGAATCCGGCAGATGAATAATTCCTCTTTTCTGGAAGAGCCATTTTACTGCTCCGACTTCAGCTAATTTCCCGTTATGCTGGCTAAGGGTCTTGCGAAGAAAATCCCGGGTGCGATTTTTGTTATCCGTAATCGCTTGAATAATGAGAGCAATTTGCCCCGGACCGAGGGCTTCATAAGTAACCGCCTCTAAATTTTCTCCTTGTTGATCAGCTTGCTGAACGGCTTTTTCAACGCTTTTTGCCGGCATATTAGCCGCTTTTGCTTTTTCTAAAGCCGTCTGAAGAGCAGGATTCCCAACGGGATCCGGCCCCTGCTGGCGCACAGCAACAGCAATCAGCCGAGCAATCTTGGAAAAAGCTTTGCTCTTCTTTAAATCCTCCGCTTGTTTTTGGTGCTTGATAGAAGCCCAATGAGAATGTCCACTCATAATTATTATTAAAAGGATTTCCTAAGACTTATAATTTTCTTTTTAAAAGCAAGATAGTGATAATACTGAAGATCCCTAGTCCTGAACCGAAAGCAAGGACGGTCGGTGAAGAAAGTGGTTTGGGGGTTTGACTGCCTAAAGCTAGATTATCTGGTTGCTGGTTAGCTGTCAACTGATAATCGTCAAGAAAAAAGTCAGCCTGGTTATTATGGCTGTCAAGATACTCCTCCTGAAACTGTTTCCTTTTTAGGCGCTGGTAAGCAGAAGGATTTTGCGGAAAGGGGCTTCCTTCCTGGAAGGGATCATCCCCTTTGCCCCAGGCGAGAGCATCGATGATTGTTTTTTGGGGGTCGAGAAGAGCAACGCTGTTATCGGCCGCCAGGGTGGCTTGGCTTTGATAGGGAGTAGAAAGAAAATCAGCAAACCCTTCTTGAGCATTGGCCCAAACAAGGCTTTCTCCGGGATCAATCTGGCTTCCTTCCGGAAAAGAGAAGAGAGAATATTCCTGCCCAGATTGAGTTTTCTTTTTTAACTGGAAGCGGCGGAGGTCAACTGTCTGATTACTGGGATTGTAAAGCCGAAGATAATCCTGAGAAGATTGAGAACCAGCGATCTGAATTTCCACAATCAATAATTGGTTGCTAGCGGATGGGGATTGACAGCCGCCTAAACTGGGAACGGAGAAAAGAGCAAGAATGAACCAGAAAAGTTTAGTCATCATGGATTAAGTCATCCGATGGACTTCTTCCAAGGTAGTCTGATGGTTAAGCACTTTCAGGATGCCGTCTAGGTAGAGACTAAGCATTCCTTTTTCCGTAGCTTTGTTCCTTAACTTAGGAATAGACGGGGAGCGCAGAATCAGATTTTCCATCTCGTCATCGACGCGGAAGGCCTCAAAAATGCCAATTCGATTTTGGTAGCCAGTAAAGTTGCAGGTGGAGCAACCCGCCGGATTGGCTTGAAGAATCTTTATCTTCTCTTTGAAAGGCGGAAGGGAAACTAAAGCTGGCATTTGAGCATAAGCCTTTTTTATCTCTTCCCTTTCCTCTGGAGTTGGGGAAGAAAGATGAGAGCAGTGAGGGCAGACTCGACGAACAAGCCGCTGGGCGATGGCAACATTAAGAGCGGGAGCAATATCCGTGCTGCTCACTCCCAGGGCTTCCAGGCGGGAAATTGTCCCGGCGGCATCATTGGTATGGAGAGTGGAAAAAACTAAATGGCCGGTCATTGCCGCCTGGATGGCAATGCGGGCGGTATCCCCATCCCGGATTTCTCCTACCAGAATGACATCCGGGTCTTGGCGAACAATGGCGGAGAGGCCGGAGGCAAAATCATAACCATGCTGGGGATCAACCTGAGTTTGAGAGATTCCTTCTAGCTGGTATTCAATCGGATCTTCAATAGTGATAATTTTTATCCCCGGATTTTCAATTTTTTTAAGGAAGGCATAAAGAGTAGTTGTTTTTCCGGAGCCAGTTGGCCCGGTTAAGAGAATCATTCCATTGGGGCGCTCCAATTCTTGGTTCATCAGCTTTAATAGCCCTGGCCGCATTCCAAGAGCGGCAACATCCCGGAGCGATTCTGGGTCCAAGATTCTCATAACAATCGTTTCTCCGAATTCTGAAGGGAGAACAGAAGTCCGGACTTCAATTTCTCTTTGGTGATAATAGATAGTAAAGCGTCCGTCTTGGGCCCGGCGGGTAATATTTAATTTAAGACCGGAGAGCAGCTTAATTCGGGAAAGAGCAAGTTCATAAACACGGATGGGGAGGAGAGAAACTGTTTTTAGAACGCCGTCGATTCTAATACGCAGCCGGGCGCTTTTTTCTTGTTGAGGCTCAAGATGAATGTCGGAGGCGCGGAGGAGAATAGCTCCCGCTAAGATGATGTCCACTAAGCGGGTAGTTTCTCCCAAGAAATGGGCTTCCAGCGCTTTCTGATAATCCCGGATATGGTGAACCCGGGGAAGAACCTCCTTAATGACAGCCGGATCAATTTGTACTTGGTGAGCAAGAGTGGTCATTATTTTTGATGTTAATCGCTGTTTTTTTCTGTTAAGAGCGGCCAAATTCTATCCTTGACCGAGGAAAGATTTGTCTTTCCCGCTCGGAAAATTCCAATTTTCCCTTTTTCTTTCCCGGAGAAAACTTTCAGCACCTGATTTTGCTTTTCTTGATTCTGGAGAGAAACTATTCCCTGAATAGTTTGGTGATCTACTTTCCAAAGAAGGAGAATATTTTTAAACTGGAAGAGCCCGGATTTCAATTCCTGAAGGAGAGAAGACAGATAGGGGGGAGAAAGAGAACGCCAAACGCCTGTTTCCAAGGGAAGAAAAGCAATTTTTGGTTTTGAAAAAACTTGTATTTTCTTTATTGCTTGCTGCAGGAAATCAATCTTGGCTTGAGAGGTGAGAAAAGAAGAGGGGGGATTAAATTCTAAAGCTCCCTTCCCCATAAGATAATGCATCTGGGCCAATGATTCTTTGGTCTGTTTTTCCGGGGGGAGAAGTTTAAGACCCTGCAGCAGATAGCCAGCCGCCCGGGCATCAATTTCCTCTTCTTGAAGCTGACGCAGAATAACAGTTAGCCATTGACTTAAGGAGGTAGTCTGCGGATTAACTAAGTTGAGACGGCCAAAATATTGATTAGAGGCATGACAGTCAATATTGATAATGGGCAGAGAATCCTGAAAATTTCGAAAGAGAGGATGAACAATCTCTTCCCATTTTTGCACTCCCAAGGTGATAAGAAGATCGGGCTGGGGTTGAGGAGAAAGCAGGAGATCAAAGTCCCGGCGGTCAAGGGCTTTATCCTGAGCATCAAGATAAAGGATAAGCTGCTCTTTTTCCTTTTCGTAGCGCAGTTGTTTAATTTGAAGAGAAGCCGGCGGCCGGATAATAATCTTGGGCTGGAAAGAAAAGTCCTCGCTGATAAAAGGCTGAGCCTCCCAAGGGAGAGAACCGAGAATAAGATTTGCTTTTTGCCCAGAATTTTTTAAACTATAGAAGAGGGCCAAACCGGCTAAGAGACTATCTCCTCGATTACTCAAGGCGGGGAAAAGAAAAATATTTTCCTTTTCTTTAATCAGAGAGGATAAGGTTTTAATTGGCATTTCTTCCATATGATTCAAAGTTATTTAAGCTGATTTTAGAGTGTTAGTCAAATTTATCACTTGTTCTCCGGCGGAAACTAAAAAACTGGGGGAAAAACTAGGCCGGTTTTGTTGCCGGGGCCTCCCTTCTCTATCTCAAGCTTTGGTCATCAGCCTGGAAGGAGATTTGGGCGGGGGAAAGACGACTTTCCTTCAAGGTTTAGCCCGGGCTTTCCAGATTAAAAAAATTCTTAGCCCCACTTTTATTATTTACCGGAGCTATTCTTTAACCGCTTGCCATTTTCAAGAATTCTACCACTTTGATTTTTACCGTTTACAGAAAGCCTCACAAATTAAAAAGCTTGGCTGGGCGGAGAAGCTAGCTAATCCCCGGAATGTGCTGGCGGTGGAGTGGGGAGATAAATTCTCTTCTCTGCTTCCCTTGATGAAAATTCAAGTAGAGTTTAAATTTCGGCAATTAAAAGAGAGGGAAGTCCTTCTTCATTTTCCTCCTTCTTGGTCACCAAAATGGTCAACGTCCCTTTAAACCTTGATGGTCAGCAAAAATTTCTTCTTTTAGACTCCAATGCCCTGATGCACCGGGCCTACTACGCCCTGCCGCGGTTGACGGATAAAAAGGGAAGAGCAACCAACGCCATCTACGGCTTTTTAGCCTGTCTTTTTAAAGTTCTGCGGGAACAGACCCCTCAATACGTGGTAGCCGTCTTTGATTCTCCAGGGAAAACCTTTCGTCATCAGGTCTATCCCCAGTACAAGGCGACTCGGGTTAAAGCCCCGGATGAATTTTATGCTCAGCTTTCGCCGACGAAAGAAATTCTCCGCCTCTTGGGCATTCCCGTGTTGGAAAAAACCGGCTATGAAGCCGATGATCTGATCGGAGTGATGGCGAAAAAGGTAACTGATCCCCAGATCAAAACTCTCATTCTGACCGGAGACTTTGATCTTTTGCAATTAGTTAATGCCCGGGTAAATGTTCTCTTGTTAAAGAGAGGAGTAAGCCAAACCATTTTTTATGGTGAAGAAAAAACCCGGGAAAAACTAGAAGGGCTTTCTCCGGAGAAGATTACTGACTTTAAGGGTCTGGCTGGGGACAATTCGGATAATCTGCCCGGAGTACCGGGGATTGGGCCAAAAACTGCTTTTCGTCTACTGCGAAAATTCGGTAGTCTGGAGAATATTTATCAGCAGCTGGAAGAAGACGGGGAGGCAATCAAACCCGCTTGGCGGCAAAAGCTTCAAGAATTTAAAAAGCAAGCCTTTTTAAGCAAGCAGCTAGCTACACTTAAAACCGATCTCTCTCTTGATCTTCCCTTGGCCAAATGCGCCCAAAAAGGATATAATAAAGAGAAGGTGCAAGCGGTCTTAATGGAGCTGGGCTTCAAAAGTCTTCTTCCCCGCCTTCCCTAATATGTTTTCTGCCTCCCTTTATCAAAAAAGCAAAGAGTTTCAAAAATTTCTTCAGCGGCGGAAGCTGTCCTTTACCACTTTTCTTTTTATCCTGCTGGGAAGCTGGCTTATTTGTCTGGAAACGGCTGTCTATTTTGGGAAACTAGAGTTTGTTTCCTGGCCGGGGATGGGGCGCTATCTTCTTATCTGGCTGGCTTGGCTGGCGATTAGTTTTTGGCTGGGAGCGAAGGTTGGCTATCAGAAAATTGTCTGGTACAGCAATCATCTCATCTTTACCTTTCTCACCTTCTTCCTTGTTTTCCAGTCTCCGGAAAATTGGTTTTTGATTTTATTTGAATATGGACTCCTGCTGCTTCTTTCCCTAGCTTGGGCGAGCGCTTGTTTCTTCTCTGTTTGGGACTTGTTACTGCCTGCCTTTTTAGCAACCGTTGGCCTCTTCTCTTTTTTTGCCGCCCATTCCCCTTTGTTTTTGAAAACGGATTCGGCCTTACTCTATTTCCTTCTTTTCCTTATTTTTATGGTGGTGGTGACAGTTACGGCTATCTGGAATACTTTTCGCTCAAGGCAATTATTGGGAAGCATCTATCGGGAAAAACAAAATTTGGAGGAAACGGCTAAAGTCTTGAGAATAAGAATTCAAGCCAAAACAAAAGAACTGCGCCAGCAGACAGAGAATTTAAAAAAGGAAAGCACCATTCGGACCCAAGCTCTTCGAACCAGGATTCAGGAATTGGAGAGATTCCGCCAAGTGGCTGTCGGCCGGGAGTTAAAGATGATCGAATTGAAAAAAGAAATTAGCCAGCTGGAAGAAGAGCTCAAGAAATTAAAACATGGAAAGAGAAAGCGAAAGTGAATTGAGAAAACAAGTGCTGCTTAAAAATCTTAAGCGCCAGAAGGAGATTAGAAAACTTATCCTTCCGTTGCTGGCGCTCGTTTTTCTTTTCCTCTATGTCTTTTCCTTGCCTAATTTCTCGCTTGTCTTGGGGAGTATTCTTGTCCTGATTTCTTTCAGCCTCTTCTTTTTTGGCAACTTTTACTTTCAAAAAAATTCGGCCCTAACGGCGGAGGGGATTCAACAAGTCTTAATAAAAATTATCTTTTTAGAGCTCTTAGCGGCTTGGGCGGGCTTCTATCTTTTCGGTGCGGTCATTAATAGTTGGCTAATTCCTATTGCTTTTCCCGCTTCCCTTTTCTTTGTTTTCTATTTAACCTTAGTTACTCCGCTTCTGGCGGAGCTATACCGGACTTTCTTCTTCTTGATAAGCTGGCTAGGCTTGGCTTTCCTCGTTCTTCTTGGCCATTCTCAATCTACCCTGTCTTTAGGAAATCCTCAGCCGGGCTTGGATTTGATTGATGTCCCTAGTTTGGTTTCCATTATCCTCGCTGGGGTGGCTCTTTATGGAGTAAAGATTGTGGCGGACTTTACCCAGGACCAGTCCAGCTGGTGGAATCAGGGACTGAAGAAAGTTAACTGGCGGCTGGAAGACAAATTGGCTGGCCGGGAGGAAGCTATTTTTAAACTAAGAAGAGAGCTGAAAGAAACAAGGGAAATTCTTCAAATCCGGACCTTGGCTCACATCAAAGAGATGAGGAGATTAACGGAAGAGTTCCAGCGAATGGTTGGCGAAAAAGAAGAGGTGCAGCAGCATAGTAATCAACAGCCGGAAAAGACTCGGGAAGCTCAAGAAACAGCTCAGGCTCTGCTTAACATCTTGGAGGACAGCGAGAGAGCCCGGCGGCAATTGGTGAAAGAAGAGGAGTTGACTACTACCATCATTGATAACTTCGTCGATGGGCTTATTATCCTCAACCGGCAAGGGATTATTCAGGAAGTCAATCAGCGGATAGAAGAAGATTTCCAGGTTAAAGAAAGAGAGGTCCAGGGGCAGCCGGTGGAGATTTTAAAGAAATATCCCCTTATTGCTCTAGCTGTCCCTTTAATTGGGGAAAGTGATCAGATACGAATAGTTCACAAGCAAGAATTCTCGACTGAAGAAGGAGTGACCATTGAAGTGAGCACGGTTTCCCTTAAGAGCAAGAGTCGCTGTTTGGGATACTTAATGGTTTTCCACGATATCTCTCGGGAAAAACATATTCAGAAGATGAAAACAGATTTTGTTTCTATTGTCGCTCATCAATTGAGGACTCCTCTTTCGGCTATTAAGTGGAGCATCAGAATGATTCTTGACGGAGAAGCGGGTAAGGTGGCGGCTAATCAGAAGGCCTGGTTGGACAAAACCTATCAGAGCAATGAACGGCTCATTGCTTTGGTTAATGATCTTTTGAACGTTAGTCATATTGAGGAGGGAAAATTTCTCTATGATCTTCAGAAGGCTGATTTGGGAAAAATGGTGGAAGAAGTGCTGGAAAATACTAAAGAAGTCATTATCCAGAAAAAACTAAAAGTTTCTTTTCAGAAGGGAAAGGAATCTTCTCTGGCCAAGATAGATAAAGAAAAAGTTCAGTTGGCCATTCAAAATCTGGTGAATAATGCTATTCATTATACGCCGCCGGAAGGGGAAATTACTCTTTCTCTCCGGAAGGAAGACGATAACCTTTTGTTGATGGTCAAAGACAACGGCATCGGCATCACTAAAGCCGACCAGAAAAAAGTTTTTCAGAGATTTTTCCGGGGGCGCAATGCCGTTCAAATGAGAACCAATGGCACCGGGCTGGGACTCTTCATCGCCAGAAACGTCATTGAGGCTCATCAGGGAAGAATTTGGTTTGAATCTCAGTTAGGGAAAGGGACAACTTTCTACCTCACTATTCCCCGGCTAGCCAGTTGAACGGTTTTGGATAGGTGTTATAATCCAGTCAAGGAACATGAAAACCATTCTTCTTCTGGAAAGCGAAAAGTTAATCTCTGATTCTTTAGAAAGGAGACTGACAGAAGAAGGCTACCGGCTGATTATCAATAACCAAGTGGAGGAGGGATTAGAGACCCTTGCTCAAGGAGAAGTTCATTTAATCATTTTGGATTTAGATATTTCTGGCCTGAACGCTTTCAGTTTTTTAGCCAGAAAGAATAATGATCCCCGATGGAAGAAACTTCCGACTTTAGTTATCTCTAATGCGGGAGAAGTGGGAGAGCTTAGCCGGGCCAAAGAACAAGGAGTGGTTGATTGGGTATTAAAAACAGAATTTAATCCCGAGGAAGTGGTCCAAAAAGTGAAAAGTATTTTCCAAGCTAAAATAACTATTTAAATTTTAAGATATGTCTTCCTCAACTTCTTCTCAAAATACTATTCTCATCATTGAAGACGATGTTTTCCTGAGCGAGCTCATGTCCAAAAAGCTTGAAGAATCGGGCTTTAAAGTAATCAAGGCCATTGACGGCCAAGAAGGCTTGGAAAAAGTTGTTTCTGCCAAGCCGGATCTTATTCTCTTAGATTTAATTCTTCCTGGGATTGACGGTTTTGAAGTCTTGAAGAAAATCAAGGATGATCCTCAAAGCAGTTCTATTCCAGTAATCGTCCTTTCTAATCTCGGACAAAGAGAAGATATTGAAAGAGGATTTGATTTGGGGGCTCAAGATTATTTAGTGAAAGCTCAATTTACCCCTGACGAAATTATTGACCGAGTGAAGAAACCTTTGGAGAGCCGTGCCTGAGCTGCCGGAGGTGGAAACCATGAAGAGGGGGTTGGAGAAAAAGGTCCGGGGCCGGACCTTTCTTGATGTTTGGACAGATACGCCTAAATTAATTCATTATCCGGCTTCTTTTGCGGAATTTCGGCTGGCAATCAAAGGTCGGAAAATAGATGAGATTTGCCGCCGGGGAAAAGTACTCCTTTTTTATCTTTCTCCGCCAGCCATTCTCCTCGTTCATCCGAAAATGACCGGCCATTTTCTTTATAGTTGCGGGAAAGAGCAGGTAGAAAAGCGGAAATCAGCTTTGGCCGAAGAATACATTCATTTCCTTTTCTGGCTGGATAACGGAAGTTTGCTTGCTTGGTCCGATTTGAGAAAGTTTTCTCGGCTAGAACTTTGGCCGGTTGAAAAATCAAGCACTATTCCTCTCCTTCAAAAGATTGGCCCTGACCCTTTAACCGCCGATTTTTCTCTTGAGAAATTTCAATTACTGCTTTCCAAGAGCCGAAGACCGATTAAGCTTACTCTCTTAGACCAGTCTTTGGTCAGTGGGATAGGCAATATTTATGCCAGTGAAATTCTAGGGGCGGCTAGAATTCACCCGGAGAGAAAAGCTTTTACTCTTTTTCCCGAAGAAAGGGAAAGAATTTACCAAGCGATGAGGGAAATTCTTCAGGAAGCGGTGGAACAACAAGGAACAAGCATCGCCGACTTTCGAGACATAGAAAACGAAAAAGGACATTATACTTCCCAATTAAAAGTTTATCGTCGGGAAGGCAAGCCCTGCCTCCGTTGCCATTCCTTAATAGAAAGGATAAAATTGGGAGGCCGCTCCACTTATTATTGTCCTCACTGCCAGCCAAAACCATGATTTACTTTTTTTATGGTCCGGACAGTTATCGACTTTCCCAGAAGTTAAAGGAAATTAAGCGCCGTTACCAAAAGGCCCACGGCGGCCCGATGAACTTGGTGGAACTAGAAGGGTCAGAAATTTCCTTTCCTCATTTCCAAGATATTTGCCATCAGCCTTCTATGTTTGTTGAGCGCCGGCTGGTGGTTATAAAAAATCTTTTCCAGGCGCCGGAAAAATTCTGTTGCCAACTTCAGTCGGTTGTAGAGAAGCTAGATCAATCAGCTACCCTTTTTGTTTTTTATCATCTGGGGAAGATTAAGAAAAAAGACCCCCTTTTCCAGAAACTGAAGAAACAGGTGAAGAGTGAAGAATTTTCTTCTCTTGGTTTAAGTGAAACAACTGCTTGGCTGGATAAGGAGGCGGAGAGTTACGGCTTAGTTCTTCAGTCGGGGGCCCGGACTCGCTTGGCCAGCCTGATCAAGGGAGATCTTTGGCTCGGCCAGCTAGCTCTGAAAAAAATCGCTGCTTATCTGGGAGAGGGAGGAAAGGAAGTGTCGGCGGAAGAAGTGGAGAAATTAATGGATTTTTCTTCCTCCATTAATGTTTTTCAAGTGGTTAATGCTTTACAAGAGAATAAACTTTCGGAAGCGCTGACGATGGTTAACCATTATCTTGATCAAGGCGGGCCGCCAGAATTTTTAATCGGCCAATTTAACGCTTTGCTGGTTCACCTGCTCTATGTGCGTTCTCTGCTTGATGAGGGGAAAAATGCTTGGCAGATTAGAGCCGAGGTGCCTTTTAATTCGAAAGCGGTCTATTATTTGATCAATCCCGCCCAGCGTTTTTCGGCGGGGAATTTGAAAAAGAAAATCCGGGACCTGTTTCAGGCAGATCTCGGGATAAAAACTGGCCGGCAATTGCCCCGGCCGGCTCTTAATGATTTTCTGTTGAAGTTTTCCCGGACTGATTAAGTCGAGCCGCCAGCCGGGATTTTCTCCGGCCGGCCGTGTTCTCTTTAATAACTTTTGTTTTGGCGGCTTTGTCAACGGCCCGATGGTATTGAGGCAGTAAAGCTAGAGCTTCTTTTGATTTTTGGCCCTTGGAGAGAGAGATAATTCTTTTCTTTAGTTCCCGCATCTTTTTTTGACGCCGAAGATTTTCTTTCCGCCGCCTAAGGCTTTGGCGAAGAGCTTTTTTCGCTGATTTAGTGATAGGCATTCTTTAAATATTTAGTAACTTATTCTAAACTAGAAGTTAATGGAAGTCAAAAAGCAGATTAAAAGAATTACTCCTCCCTTTTTTCTTCAAGCCTATCATTTTTTGTTTGCTTGGCTGGGAGCATTTATCTACCGCTTCCCTTCTAGAAAAATGATAGTGATAGGAGTGACTGGCACCAGCGGCAAGTCAACTGTGGTTGAATTGATTGGTCAGCTTTTTGAGGAAGCTGGTCAGAAAACCGCTGTCTTGTCTTCTATTGGTTTTCATCTTGGCCGGGATTTTTGGCCCAATCGGTTAAAGATGACCATGCCCGGCCGCTTCAATCTTCAGCACTTTCTTGCTCAGGCCAAAAAAGAGAAATGTCAATTAGCGGTGGTTGAAGTTACCTCAGAGGGCATTCTCCAGTATCGCCACCGCTTTATAGATTTTGATCTCTTGGTTTTTACTAATTTGTCGCCGGAGCACATAGAGAGACATGGGGGATTTGAAAATTACAAGCGGACTAAGGGAAAGCTATTTACTGCTTTGTCAAAGCGGCCGGGGAGAAAAAACCAGCCGCGGCTGGAAAAGACAATTATTGTTAATTTAGATGATTCCCAGGCTCCCTACTTTGCTTCCTTCCCCGCAGATAGAAAAATAGGATATGGTTTGGAAAATGGAAACAACAAAATAGAGAGCCTGAGGGCGGAGAAGATTGCTCTTCAAAAGTGGGGATCGGTCTTTGAAGTGGAAGGAACGAGATTTTCTTTAGCTCTCCCCGGTCGATTTAATATTAGTAATGCCTTGGCGGCAATAGCTGCCGGCTATGCCCGGGGGATTAATTTCTCCACCATGGCTAAGGCCTTAGCTAAAGTAAAAAATATGCCTGGCCGGCTGGAGTTAGTTATTGATCATCCTTTTCGGGTGGTGGTTGATTATGCTCATACGCCGGTTGCTTTGGAGAAAGTTTACCAAACACTTCAATCTTCTGCTGGGCAAATGATTTGCGTTTTGGGAGCCTGCGGTGGAGGACGGGACCGATGGAAAAGGCCGGTCTTGGGAAAGATAGCCGCCCGTTACTGTCAGCATATTATTCTTACCAATGAAGATCCTTATGACGAAGATCCGCAGGAAATTATTGCCCAGGTGGCGAAAGGGGCGGAGGGAAAGGCGGAAAAGATTTTTAATCGAAGAAAAGCGATTCAGACCGCTCTAAAATCAGCCTCACCAGGAGCAACAGTTATTATCACCGGCAAGGGATCGGAAGAATTAATGTGCTTAGCCGGCGGCCGGAAAATTCCCTGGGACGATCGGAAGGTGGTAAAGGAAGAATGGGAAAAATTAAAAAAAGTTGTCCATCATCCTTAGTAATTTTTCACTTTTTCTCCAGTTGAGTTTATGGTAAACTAAAATTAAGGGAAGCATGAAGGAAAAATCAGATTTATTTTCGGTCAAAAAGGGAAAGGAAAATCTGGAGACAGAAGTCAATAATTTTTCTTCTCTTTGGTCTAGTTTTGGATTTAGACAAGAACAACTTTGTTCCTGGGTGGATCTGGGTGATCAAATCTTGGATTTAGAGTGTGGGGCGGGAGACCTTTTAGATCTTTTAGTGGATCGAGACATTCATTATGTCGGCTTGGATGGCTCTCCCCGGTTAATAGAAGTAGCCCAGAAAAAGTATCCCGGGCAGCAGTTCTTGGTGGGTGACTTGCTGAAGGTGACTTTCCCCAGTGATACCTTTGACAAAGCTTTCGCTTTGACTTTTCTGCGACGTTTGTCTCCCGAGGAGCAGCAATTGGATATCTTGAACGAAGTGAGGAGAATTTTGAAACCAGCCGGTCTACTTTTCTTCAGAACATGGTCTCCACGAGATTTTAATCTCTTTTCTAAACCAAAAGATTTAAAGTGTTTAACCCGGAAAGCGGGATTAGAGGTTGTTCAGCAAGGAGAATTGAAGCTGACAGAAACAGAAAAAGCCTTTTACTTTATCACCCAGAAGATTTAGCTTCCGCCCTTATAGTTCAACGGATAGAGCGCGACCCTCCGGAGGTTGAGATGAAGGTTCGAATCCTTCTAGGGGCACCAAAGGTCGTTGATTAAAAAATTATCTTATGGCTAATCAAAAGGATGAAGTATTAGTCGGGGAAATCACCCATTACTTTGGGAAGATTCAAGTAGCGGTAATGAAACTTTCTCAACCCTTGAAAGTGGGGGAAGAAATTAGAATTTGCGGGGGAGAAACAGACTTTACCCAAGAGGTGCAGTCTCTGGAGATCGATCATCAGAAACTGGAAGAGGCAAAACCTGGACAGTCCGTCGGTTTAGCTGTTAAGGAAAGAGTCCGCCCCGGCTATAAAGTTTTTAAAATTTAATTATTTTTCTTTGCCATGATGGACGCCTTCTTTAATGAAGCGAACCTTCAAGTGGTTTTGCAGTTGTTCTTAGCTGTCTTTCTTGGGAGTTTAATCGGGATTGAAAGAAAGCAACAAGAAAGAATGGCTGGTCTAAGAACTTTTGCTCTAGTTGCGCTGGCTTGTACCCTTTTTACCATACTTTCTTTAGGTTTGATGGATATTTCCTATCCCCAGCCAGTTAGTTTTGACCCGATTAGGATTATTCAGTCTATCGCTATCGGGTTTGGGTTTCTGGGGGGCGGGATTATTATCTACCGACGCTTTCGCTTAGAAGGGTTCACGACCGCAGTCGCTTTGTGGATTACAGCGGCGATCGGTATTGCTGTGGGCTTAAAATTTTATTTTTTAGCGGGACTGGTCACTCTGCTGGTTATTATAATTTTGTCGGGTTTCCGGGAAATTGAAAAAAGAATTTGGGACTAGATGAAGAAGGAAATTATCTCTGCTGGATTAGGCTTAGCAGGAACAGTAGTCGGAGCGGGTCTTTTTGTTTTACCCAGTTTATTAGAAAAAAGCGGCTGGCTTCCTTTTTTAGCCAGTCTCCTTATTTTTGGTGGAGGAATGATTCTTCTTCATCTTTTCTTGGCGGAAGTTATTCTTCGCACTCAAGAAAAGAGGTATTTTACCGGCTATGTGGGCCAATATCTAGGAGAAAAAGCCCGGCAAATTTCTTTTCTCTACATTTTCCCGGGCTTGATAGGAACCCTTCTTATTTACGTTCTCATGGCGGGACAATTCTTAACTCTTATTGTCCAGCCTTGGCTGACTATAACTCCCACCTTGGGAAGCATGGGTTTCCTTTTCTTTTTATCTTTTTTTATTTTTCGAGGAGGAAAAGCCGTTGTTACTATTCAAACTCGCTTTGCCTTTTTTCTGTTCGTGGTCTTATTGGCTACCATTGGCTACGCTCTGCCTCAGTTGAGCTGGGGGCAGCTGGACTGGTTCCGTTTCCCTCTTCTCTTGAGCTTGCCAGGAGTAATTTTCTTCAGCTTGTTGGGTTGGAACGCCTTACCGATGATGACTCGGGCTTTGACATCTCCGGAAAACAAGAAAAAGCTGGGAAAAATTATTATTATTGTTTTAGGAAGCATCGCTTTCCTTTACTTCTTATTCAGCTTAACCTTGGCCGGTCTAGGCATCAATATTACTGACTGGACGGGAGTGACTCAACTTTCTCCCTCGGTCTTCTATTTAGCTAAGGTTTTAGCCCTCATCGGACTATTAGCTGGCATCACTTCCTTCCTAAGTTTAGGAAACTATTTAAAAAACAGCTTAGTCGTCGATTATCATTTTCCTTATTGGCTGGCGGCGGCGGGAACAGTTCTTTCTCCTTTTTTCCTCTATTTTTTGGGTTTCCAACACCTGTTAGGCTTGATGGGCTTAGTCGGGGCTTTAATGGGAGCGATCCAGGGTTGGGTTATCGTTGCTATCTTCTTAAAAGCGAGGAAAACAGGAAACCGCTCTCCGGAATATATTATTCGCCGGCCTCGTTTAGCCCTAGCTTTTATGACTTTTACCCTCACGGCGGTTATCGTCTGTCAGCTCCTCTCTTCTTTCGGGAAATAATTTCTGTTGACAGTTCCCGGGAAAGAGATTAGCATTATTAGCGTATGGAAGAGGAACGTATTTATCTTACTCCGGCCGGTTTAAAGAGGATTCGGAAGCACTATCGAGTTCTTTGCCGCCGTCAGCAAGAAGAGCAAAACGAGAAAAAGAGATCTCGGCTTTCTTTTTTATTCAAGAATTCTGCCGAGGATCAGGAATCAAAATCCCCGACTGAGGAGAATCTTTTGCAAAATCAAATTCAAAGAGCGGAGTTCATTCTTCGTCATCACCAATTGATTGTTCTTCCTCAAGGAGAAGAAAGAAAAAAGATTAATCTGGGAGTAACAGTGGTGGTGGAGATAGAAACACGGCTCCAAAAGTTTCAAATTGTCGATTTTCCTGAAGCTGATCCGGATCAGGGGAGAATCAGTCGTTCCTCGCCGTTGGCTAAAGCTCTCTTTGGAAGAAAAGTTGGTGATGAAATCTGGGTGGAAACAGAGCCGCCTCAGAAGGTAAAAATTAAAAAGATAAAATATTAAATAGGAAGTGAAATGAAGTTGAGAAAAGCACTCCTTTTTCTCATTGGACTGGCGGTTGGATTAGCGGTCTTCGGCTTAATAAGCGGAGACATAGAATGGTCGAAGGTCGGAGAAAGTTTTACGAATATGCGCTGGTGGCAGCTTCTTACCCTTCTCGTTTTAATGGAAGGGGGAATTATTGCCTCTGCCTTAGCTTGGAAAAGTGTTTTGGAAGAGAAAACTCCTCTTCCTTTTTCTCCTTTATTAAAAATCTTTACCGTTGGTTTTTCCTTAAGCTATCTTACTCCCATGTCTCTGATAGGAGGAGAAGCCCTGCAGGCCTATTTTCTTCACCAAAAATTGAACCTTTCTTGGAAAAAAAGCATCGTTTCCATTATTCTTTATAAGCTCGTTGGTTTCGCTGTTTTGACAGTCATCGCCTTAACTGGTCTCGGGATTTTCTTTTTCTTGGGGGGAAAATTATCCCGCCGACTGGGATTTTTAATTTTCCTCATTTTTTTTGGGATCCTTTTATTTTTCTTTTTGCTTTTGAAAAAATCCAACCGCCACCGCAGTTTAATTGAGAATATTATCCGCACTCTAAGACTAGAGCAAATTCTGGAGACGGATCAAATAAAGACTGTCTTAAGCTATGAGAGGGAAGTACTGCATTTTTTTTGGGCTCGACGCCGGGCCTTTTGGAAGACAGCAGGCTTTTCTGCCTTGGGACACTTCTGTTACTTGGGACAGGCTTTTTTTCTCATTGCTTTTCTTACCGGGCAGTGGACAGGAATCGGGGCCCTCATTACCTACGCTTTTAACGGATTGAGTTCTTTCTTTATTCTCCCAGCGGCCTTGGGCAGCTTGGAGGTCATGGAAGGGTTTGCCTTTCATAGCCTCGGTTTGGCATTAAGCTTAGCGCTGACTTTTAGTTTGATTTGGAGAGGGTTGCGTCTTTTAATTTGTCTTTCTGGCGGGGTGATGGCTCTTCAGCTGATGAGAGAATTGGGCCGGGAGGGGCGGAAAGAAGTCAAAAAGCATTATCTTCATCATGAGGGAAGGTCAGAAGATAGCTAGAATTTTTTCTGAGATCAGCAGTTACTTAACTATCCAGGAAGTGCCTTTTAAACCGCAGGCTTATCAACGAGCCGCCGGCGCCCTAGAAGTCTTTTCGATTGGTATTCGGAAGATTTATCAGCGGGAAGGACGGCGGGGATTGGAAAACATCCCCGGCGTGGGGGAAAGCTTAGCCGAGAAGATTGAGGAATATTTGAAGACGGGGCGGATTAAATACTACGAAGAATTAAGAAAAAAACTTCCGGTTGATATTTACCAATTAACGCAGATTGAAGGAATTGGTCCGAAGACAGTAGAAAGACTTTACCAGTCTTTAAAAATTAAGAATTTAGCTGACTTGGAAAAAGCCGCCCAGGAAAAGAAGATTAGAAACCTACCTGGGTTCGGCCTTCAAAGTGAGGAGAATATTCTTCGGGAAATTGCCATTTTTCGGCGGCAGCACCGCCGCTTTCTTTTGGGAGAAATTTTACCTCTGGCTGATCAGATAGAGAAAAAGCTGAAAAGCTTGAAAGAAGTTCAAAAGATTAGTCTGGCGGGCTCTATTCGGCGGAAAAAAGAAACTATTGGAGACATCGATTTTTTAGTAGCCAGCCGCCAACCGAAAAAGGTTATGAAAGCTTTTACTTCTCTTCCTTCAGTTGCTAAAGTTTGGGGAGAGGGGCTAACGAAATCTTCGATTCGCCTGGAAGCGGGCTTTGATATTGATCTCCGGATTGTGAAAAACGAATCCTGGGGAGCGGCCCTCCAATATTTTACCGGCTCTAAACAGCACAACATTATTCTTCGCCAATTAGCGATAAAGAAAGGATTAAAGCTTAATGAATATGGAGTCTTTCGAGGGAAGAAGCGTCTAGCTGGGAAGACGGAAAAAGAATTTTATCGGCAGTTAGGACTTGACTGGATAGCGCCGGAGATAAGGACTAATGAGGGAGAAATTGAAGCTGCTTTAGAGCAGCGGCTGCCCCGACTTATCAATTATCGGGATTTGAAAGGAGATCTCCATACCGCCAGCGACTGGGGAGAAGGAAAGGCCGGTCTCGGAGAAATGGCTCGGACCGCTAAAAAGCTCGGCTATCGCTATTTGGCAATTACCGATCGCCTGTCAGCGAAAGACCAATCTTCACTGAAGAAAAAGATTAGGCGGCAGATGGAAGAAATCGACCGCCTTAACCGGAAGGAAAAGGAAGTCAAACTGCTTAAGGGGATAGAATTAATTATTGGCCGGAATGGGAAACTAAACTTGGAAGATGAAATTTTAGAGCAGCTGGAAGTAGTCATCATTAGTGTTCAATCTTTTTTCCAGCTTCCCCGGCTAGAGATGACAAAAAGAATTCTTCGGGCTCTTCATTTTCCTTTTGTCCACCTCTTAGCTCATCCTGCCAACCGAATTCTGCAGGAAAGAGAACCCAGCGATTTAGACTGGGAAAAAATTTTTACGGCGGCTCGGAAAAACCATGTTCTCTTAGAAATTAATTCTCAGCCCGCTCGTTTGGATTTGCCGGATGAGATAATCCGTCAAGCCAAAGAAAAGGGAGTAAAAATGGCTGTTTGCTCCGGAGCTCATCAGCCCCAAGATCTAGGCTGGGCGGAGTTCGGTTTGGCTCAGGCAAGAAGAGGTTGGGCGGAGAAGGAAGACATTCTCAATACTAAAACTTGGTTCCAAATTTCTCTTTATCTGGCGGGTAATGAAAACTGAAAAATCTGCTGGTATTATTATCTTTCGGAGATTGGGGGAAGAGCCCGTTTACCTTTTGCTGCAGGACGGATCAGGGTATTGGGGTTTTTCCAAAGGCCACCTTCAAGTGGGAGAAACTTTAACAGAAGCTGCCCTCCGGGAAGCAAAAGAGGAGAGCGGATTAGGAGAGATTGAACTGCAATCCGGATTTCAGAGGTGGATTCGCTACTTTTTCCAAAATCGGGGAGAAAAAATTTCCAAAAGGGTCTGCTTCTTTTTAGGAAAAGCAAAAGCTCAAAAAGTGGTGCTTTCTTCTGAACATCAGGACTATCAATGGCTTCCTTATCATCAAGCTCGGGAAAAGTCGAGCTTTAAAAATACGCAGTTATTATTAAAAGAAGCTCAGGAATATCTGAGCTCAAGCTAGCCAAAATTAACGGCGGCGGAGAGATTATTCTTTTACTTCTTCTACAATTTGCTTGAAAACAGAGGGGTGATTTTCCGCTAATTGAGCAAGAATCTTCCGGTCGATCTGAATGTCTTTTTCTTTCAGTTGGTGAATGAAACGGGAATAGGATAATCCATTTTCTCTGGCCGCGGCGTTGATTTTAATTTGCCACAGGCCTCTAAAATCCCGCTTTTTCTTTCGCCGGTCGCGGTAAGCATGAACCCAAGCATGCCGCAGGGCGTCCTTAGCAGAGCGGTACTTTGACTTTCTATCCCATTTGAAGCCCTTTGTTTCCTGAAGAGTGTTCTTTCGTCTCTTATGAGCAACTGTCCCTCGCTTTACTCTCGTCATTAATATTTTAATTCTGATTTAATTTTTTTAGCCAGAGGCTTAGAAACAACCACCCATTTCTTCTGCCTCTGTTTAGTTCGTTCCGATTTGCCCTTTCGAAGATGATCCATGCCGCTTAAGCGGCGGAGGACTTTCCCGGTAGGGGTAATTTTAAATCTCTTACTTAAAGATTTTCTGGTTTTTGCTTTTCCCTTCATTGTTTGGTGATATTAACTTTAAATTGACGGGACCTGGATGACGTCTGATCCTGAACTTTAACTGGAGCCTCTTTCTTGATAGCTTCGATGAAATTGGTCAGTTTTTCTTTGGCCTGGAAGCGAAGGGCGTTTTCTCTTCCCCGCAGACGCATAGTTACTTGGACTTGGTGACCCTTTTCCAAAAAGGTTTTAGTTTGCTTTAGTTTGGTCTCCAGGTCGTGGGGAGAAGTGTTAAATTTAATGGTTATCACTTTCACTGCTCCTCCGCTCTTTTTTACCCGATGTTTCTTTTGCTGCTGGTAAAGATATTTTCCGGCTTCGGTAATCTTAGCCACCGGGGGATTGGCTTTGGCGGAAACTAAAATTAAATCCAGGCTTAATTCCCGAGCTTTTTCCAAAGCTTCTTCCCGGTTCATTATTCCCAAAGACTTTCCGTCCGGGCCGACGACGTTTAATTTTAGCGCTTTTATTTGATTATTAACGGGTGTTTTTTGGATAAGTAAGAATTTAAAATGGTGCCTATGAGATATCGTATATTACCACGGTGATTGAATTATTACAATTATGAATGGTGCTTCCTATTTATTGTTTTTAATCTCTGAGTAAATTTGTTTTTTCTGGAATGTATTTTTAGTCGCATAGACTATCCATTGCCAATGAAGAATAAAATGTGCTGATATAAAAGCTACTAAAATGATTCCTGACCAATCATGAATCTGAGTCCAAACTTGCTTGGCGATGCCTAAGACTTCTCGAGATCCTCCCTGTTTTAAGCCACTAGGCAAAAAGAAAAAAAGGATTAATCCTGTTATTGACACAACGGTAAACAAAACCGCTATCGAAGCATCAACAAGATAATTTAATTTAGCTTTATTCATATTGATTGTTAATATTATTATTTTCGTCATAAATATCAATTAATTCATCTGTCATAATATTTCGTCAAATTATAAGTTATATAAATTTTGAGCGAAAATAGCTATTCAAAAGTTATTCAAACACCCTTTTCAGGCTTTCTTCAAGTTTGGGAAAAGTATCAAAATGTTTTAATTCTTCCGGCATAATCCATTTATATTCGGTGTGTTCCCAATCTAATTTGATTTCGGGTTTCGTTTTCAACTCTATCAGGATCGGGTAGATAATCCAGGTCTTGTTTATTTTGCTGTCTGTGAATTTATAGGATTTTCCAAAATAGATTATAGAAATGTTATCTTTATCAATACCCAATTCTTCTCTAACTTCCTCGAGAGCTTTTTTAGAAATGGGCTTTAATTCGTCTAGGTAACCGGCAACCGTATTCCATTTATTTTGATACGCTCTAACTTTAGTGCTTCTTTTCAAAAGAAGGATTTTCTTTTTGAATTTTACAAAAATAGTTATAACAGGGGCGATATTGGAATTTGAATAATTAATTCTCCCGTCTGAAAACTTAGGTAGTTTTTCAGCAAATTGCCTGATAATTTCTAATGGTTTTTGTTCCTCCATAAAATAGGTAGATTAGATGCGCTATCAAAACCACTTGCCGCTTGCAAGAAAGAAAGCGGTAAAGGTAAACGGGTCATACAGATTAAGTAAAAAGCGACTACATTAAGATTCGGATGATTGCAATGAAAGCGATGATTGCCCAAATAACATTTAAAACTCCTGGTTGGTAGGCTTTCTTTTTGAACGAGATATAGACAATACCCAGAGCGCCCGTCCCATTCATAATCTGGTAAATGAAAGATGATGTCGATAAAAGATTAAAGCTTACTAAGGCATAAGCAATCACTATGGCACATGTTCCATACCAACCAATGGTTTCATGAATTAATTTTTGTTTTGTCATGTGGTTAAATTTTAAATGAAGCACATAAAAATTGCCTTTTGCCAATTACACATAACAAGCTTTAAGCGCACCTTTTTAAAGCTCGTTTTTGCATTGGCTTGAATTATTGTGTAGTCATCAAAAATGACAAGGATTGTAGTTAGTGGAGACGGCGGGAGTTGAACCCACGTCTGAAAAGGGTGGGGAAGACGGTTTACCGATCTAGTCTGATTAGTGACGTAATATCCTTGAATCAGACGAAAATAGATATTACCGAAAAAAGAAAGAACTTCTCGATTTCTGAATCCCCGGTCCGCCTATCGAGAATGAGCGGCGGGAATGCTTACTGGCTTTTATTAAGCGTAAGCGAGAGCGGGCTCACGGTCCGCTGAAAAGTTGGCACTTTTCTGATTTTAGAGGTTTTACAAGGATCTAAACCTTGACCGGAGGATCTTTCCTTCCCTTTCCATCGAAGCCTAGCGTCCCCAGATCTTAAGCGCCCGTCTAATTCTCTGGTCGATTTCTCTTCTTTTTATCTTTTCTCGTTTATCAAATTTCTTCTTGCCCCGGGCGAGGGCAATCTCAACTTTGATTCTACCCTTTTTAGTATACAACTTCAAAGGTACTAAGGTCAAGCCCCCCTGTTCTGTTTGGCTGCTTAGAGAATTAATTTCTTTCCGGGTGAGAAGAAGCTGCCGAGGGCGATCCGGTTGATAATTGGGCGGGGCGTTCGCCGGCTGATAAGGGGGAATGGAGGCATTGATGAGATGTACTTCTCCGTTTAGACGGGGAACAACATAGGCTCCTTTAAGACTGGCCCAGCCATTCTTGACGGATTTTACTTCTTGTCCGGTGAGGACAATCCCCGCTTCTAGAGTTTCTTGAATGTCGTAATCAAAAGCCGCTTTTTTATTGCTGGCTAGAATTTTCATCCCTCTTATTGTATCATAGTCTTAGGGCTTTCTTAAAATAGAATGATGAAGACGATTAAAGAAGAAATTCAAAAACTCCTGGCTGATTCTCTGGAGAGGACGAAGACTTTCAACGGGGAAAGAGAGAAATCTTTTCCGGGAGAAATTTCTTTTGCCGATAATTTTCGACATGGAGATTATGCTTCTAATGTTGCTCTGATTTTGGCTCGTTCTCTTCGGCGTTCCCCAAAAGAGATTGCCTCCACTTTAGTCAAAGACCTAAAGAGTGATCAGCCTTCCTGGCTGGCAAAGATTGAAGTTGCTGGACCAGGTTTTATTAATTTTTGGCTCTCCCCCGCTTTCTTGGAAGCTAATTTGAGGCGGATTCTGCGAGAAAAAGGGAAGTATGGCCGAAGAAAAGAGAAAAAAAGACTGGTTATTGAATATTCTTCTCCCAATATGGCCAAGCCCTTTGGCATCGGCCATCTTCGCTCGACTATTATCGGCCAGGCGATTTACAACCTTTATCAGTTTCTGGGCTGGAAATGCGTCGGCCTTAATCACTTAGGAGACTGGGGGACGCAGTTCGGAAAAATTATTGTTGCTCTCCGTCGTTGGGAACCAGGTTTTTCTCAATTAGACCTTAATCAACTGGAGAGACTTTACGTGAAATTTCATCAGGAAGCGGAGAAAGACCCGGCCTTGATTGAAGAGGCAAGAGAATGGTTTCGGAAACTAGAACAGGGAGATAAAGAAGCCCTGGCTATCTGGAAGAGGTGCTCCCGTTTAAGCCAGAAAGAATTCCAAAGAATTTACCGGCTTCTAGGGGTAAAGATTGATAATCAATTAGGGGAAAGTTTTTATCGAACCCAAGTTCCTGCTGTTATTCAGACGGCGAGAGACAAAGGTTTAGCGCAAAGAAGTGAAGGAGCTCTGATTATTAATCTGCCCGGGATGAAGACTCCTCTTCTATTGGAAAAGTCTGACGGAACAACCACTTATGCTAGTCGGGATTTGGCGGCGACGAAATATCGCCAAGAAAGATGGCATCCCCAGCTATTAATTTGGGAGGTTGGCCGAGAACAGGAATTATATTTTCGCCAGCTCTTTTTAGCAGCTGAATTGTTAGGTTATGGACGCCGCGAGCAAATGGTTCATGTTGCCCATGGTTTGGTTCGCTGGTCGGGAGGAAAACTTTCTACTCGGAAAGGAAAAACGATTTATTTAGAAGAGGTTCTAGGGAAAGCGATTGAGAGAGCTAAAGAGCTGATGGAAAAATCGGTTGTTAACCACCAACTAACGGCTAAGGAAAAAGAAAGGGTGGCGGAAAAAGTAGGAACGGGAGCCCTGAAGTTTTATGATTTGTCTCATTATCCAGGAAAGGATATAATCTTTAATTGGAAAGAGGTTCTCAACTTAGAAGGGAACTCCGGCCCCTATCTTCAGTATACGGTTGTTCGGGGAGAGAGCGTTCTAAGAAAAGCCGGTCGCCGGAAAAGGCAGTTTTCTCTTAGAGAGCTGACTCCGGAAGAGGAAATTCTTCTCCGGTTGGTAACCCGGTTTTCGGTTATTGTCCAGGAAGCCGCTCTTCGTTTTTCCCCTAACCTGGTAGCTAATTTTGCTTCTGAGCTAGGACAAGCTTTTAATTTATTTTATCAACATCAGCCTATCTTAAGGGCTCCCCGGGAAAAAAGAGATTTTCGTTTGGCTTTAACAGCCGGGACGGTTCAAGTTTTAAAGAACTGCCTTTCCCTACTTGGCGTCTCTCTTCCCAAAAAGATGTAAAGAATTATGGAAGATATCTCTAAAGCAGAAAAAGAAATTTTAGATTTTTGGCGGAAGAATGAGATTTTTGAGAAAAGCGTTGAACAAAGAGAGGGCCGAAAACCTTTCGTCTTTTACGATGGTCCGCCCTTTGCCACCGGCCGTCCCCATTATGGACATTTACTGCCCTCTGCTCTCAAGGACACCGTTCTCCGTTACTGGGCGATGAAGGGTTATTATCTTCCCCGCCGGGTTGGCTGGGATTGCCACGGTTTACCAATAGAAAATCTGGCTGAAGATGAGCTGGGAATCAAAGTGAAACCCGAAATTGAGAAAATGGGGGTGGCTAAATTCAACCAAGCTTGCCGGGAAATTGTTTTTCAAGACCGGGATGTTTTTGAAGCTGTTCTCCAGCGACTGGGCCGGTGGGCAGATTATAAAAACTATTATGCTACTCTGGAAAACTCTTACATGGAAACGGTCTGGTGGGTTTTTAAACAGCTCTTTCAGCAGGGATTAATCTACCAAGATTATCGGGTGGCTCCCTATTGTCCCCGGTGCGGAACGCCTCTTTCCAACTTTGAATTAAATCAACCGGGGGCTTATCGGGAAATCCAAGATACGGCTGTCTATTTTCTCCTTCCGCTGAAAAAAGATCTAACTACTTTTTTCTTGGTTTGGACGACTACCCCCTGGACGATTCCGGCTAATTCTGCCCTAGCTATCCAGCCGGAGAGAAAATATTTAAAAGTAAAAATTGGCTCCCGCTTTCTCCTTTTGGCCAAAGAAAGATTAGAAATTTTAAAAGACGAAGATTATAAAGTAGTGGCGGAATTAAAAGGCCGGGATTTACTTGGGGAGAAATATCAGCCGCTTTATCAGGGGAAGCCAAGTCGGGCGGCTGATTATCAAATTCTCGGCGCCGACTGGGTTTCGGTCGCGGAAGGAACAGGAATCGTCCACCTCGCTCCCGCTTTTGGGGAAGAGGATATGGTTTTAGGAGAAAAAAATAAGCTTTCGGTGAAGATAACAGTTGATGAGCAGGGACGAGTTAAGCAAGGAATAAATCTGCCGGGCGAAGGGCAGGAAGTCTGGGAGGCGAATCAAGCCGTCATTCAAGATTTGGAAAAGAGAAATTTTCTCTGGCGGAAAGAAACAGTTACTCATAATTATCCTTTCTGCTGGCGCTGCGGGCAGCGCTTAATCTATTATCCTCTTAACAGCTGGTATGTGGCGGTTACCAAACTGCGGAAAAATCTTCTTGCCAATAACGAGAAGATTCGTTGGGTCCCGGCTTATTTGAAGCACGGGAGGTTCGGCCGCTGGCTGGAAGAAGTGCGGGATTGGTCTATTTCCCGCAACCGTTATTGGGGAGCGCCTCTGCCAATTTGGGTTTCTCCTTCGGAAACGAAAGTTATCGGCTCCCGTCAAGAATTAAAGGAGCAGAAGTTCAGTTCTAATCATTACTGGCTGTTTCGTCATCCGGAAGCGGAAACCAATCAAGCTGGTATCTTAAGTGCGGCCGAAGGGAAATATTCTCTTACCTCTCAGGGAAAGAAGGATTTGGAGAAAGTTATTTCCGAATTAGAAAAACATGAGATTGATTTAATTTTTGCCTCTCCGGTCCAGCGCACTAAAGAAACAGCCGAAGTGGTTGGTCGGACCCTGGGATTGAAACCCGTCTATCGGGAAGAATTAAAAGAAAGAAAATTCGGGGTCTTTGAAGAAAAATCAGTTTCTGCTTACAGTTCTTTCTTCCAGAGCAAATTAGAGAGAATGACAAAAACTCCTCCGGGAGGGGAAACCGGGAACGAAGTAAAAAAGAGGATTTATTATTTTCTCCAAGAAATTGATAAACAGTATCAGGGAAAGAATATTCTCCTCGTCAGCCATCAAGGGCCGTTACGTGCTCTCTTGGCCGCTAATCAGGGATTAACTTCCCTGGAAGCAATTTCTGCCTGGCCCTCTTTGTCTTTTCATCTCGGAGAGCTTCGGTCAATGGAGATGAAGATCTTTCCCTATAATGATCAAGGAGAACTGGACTTTCACCGCCCTTTTATTGATGAGGTGCACTTCCTTTCCGAGAAAGGGGAAAAAATGAAGAGAATAGAGCCGGTTTTTGATTGTTGGTTTGAATCGGGGGCTATGCCCTATGCCCAGAATCATTATCCTTTTGAAAACAAGGAATGGACGGAGAAAAATTTCCCGGCTGATTTTATTTGTGAGGCGGTTGACCAAACCCGGGGCTGGTTTTACACCTTGAATGTTTTAGCCGCCGCCTTAACCCAAAAAGAGATTGGCCTTGGAAAAGACCAGCCAGCTTTTCGAAATGTTGTTGTTCCCGGCTTGGTCTTAAGTTCTTCCGGGCAGAAACTTTCCAAACATCTAAAGAATTTTCCTGACCCCTCTTCCTTGATTGAAAAGTACGGGGCGGATGCTCTTCGGCTCTTCTTTCTCACTAGCACTTCTTTGGGCAATAATTATTTGGTTTCGGAAGAAAATGTCCAGCAGACCTGGAGAAAGATTATTCTTACTCTTTGGCATTCTTATCAGTTTTACGAAACCTATAAGCTGGAACAAAAGCTGGCCTTGCCGGAGTTGAAGAATATCCTTGATCGCTGGATTGTCTCCCGTCTCCACCAAGTGAATCAGCGGGTGGAAAAGAAAATGGCCAGCTATCAATTAGATGAAGCGGCCCAAGCTTTAGCAGAATTAGTGGATGATCTTTCTAATTGGTACATTCGCCGTTCCCGGATTCGCCTCCAAAGTGACTTTTCTTCAGAGAAAGAACAAGCCTCCTTAATTTTGGCCTATGTTCTTCAAAGATTCAGCCTGCTGCTGGCTCCTTTTGCTCCCTTTATCAGTGAAAGAATCTATCAGGGCTTGGTGAAAGAAGAAAAAGGAGAACATCCTCTTTCTGTTCACCTGAATGATTATCCCCAGGCGGAAGAGAAATTCATCTCTCCTCAGTTGGAGGAGGAGATGAAAAAAACAAGGATGATTGTCAGTCTTGGCCTGCGCCTCCGGGCGGTTGAAGGGATAAAAGTTAGACAGCCCTTGGCGGAATTAAGAATCGCTGGCCAGTCCCAACTGGATCGCCAGCTTTTGGCTCTCATTCAAGAGGAGCTGAATGTAAAAGAAGTAAATTTGGTGGAGGAAGTGAAAACGGAAGAAGGGTGGACTGTCTGCCAAGAGAATCAAATTGCCCTGGGCTTAAAAACAGAAATTACTCCTTCTCTGCAAAAGGAAGGCTGGGTAAGAGAAATCAGCCACGCTCTCCAAGTAATGCGGAAGGATCTTCATTTGAAGCCCAGCCAAACAATAACTATTTATTATCAGGCCGAGTCGGTTTTAGAAGATACCATCTCTCAACAGCAGTCAGTTTTCTTGGAAAAGAACCGAGCGGCGAGAATAGAAAAAGGAGACCGAAAGAAAACTTACGCTGCCCAGAAAGAATTAAAGATTGGCGGTCGCACTCTCTGGCTGGCCATTGATCAGGAAAAATAATGTGGGTCAAGGAAGCAGATGAAGCCCTGGTTTTATCTCAGACAGAAAAGGGAGAAGCCGACCGGATTTTCACTGTTTTGACTCGGCAACAGGGAAAGCTTAATCTCTTAGCCAAGGGGGAAAGAAAAACCCTTTCCAAACTGCGGAGAGGAATTGGTCTCTTTTATTTCACCCGGGTGACTTTTATTGTCACCGCGGTAAGAAATACCTTAACCGATGTTGATTTAGTCAACGATTTTTCGGCTTTGCGCCAAGACTGGCGGAAATTTCGGGTTGCCAGCTGGCTAAGCCGCTTAGTGGATTTTGCTCTTCCTCTAGCGGCTCAAGAAGAGGAGGTCTTCTTCCTTCTCAAGGAAAGCTGGGAAGATTTGGGACGAGCAGAGAAATGCTTTCAGCGCCCTTATTACTATTTTCTTTGGCAGCTTTTTAAAACCCTAGGCTATCAACCGGAGATTCTTTTCTCTTCTTCTGCTCCCAGGATCTTTGTTTCCCCCGTCGAAGGGATGTTTTCAGATCAAGAAGAGCCGCCGAAAGACGCCCGCCTCGTTGACTCCTCGACCCGGTCTTTGTTGCGGATTATTCTCCAGGAGGAAAAAGAAGCTTTTTACCAGCAGCTGATTTCTCCAGCCGAGGAAAAGAATTTAAAAGAAATTTCTCAGCTTTATCTCCATTTTCTCCCTTTGGGGAGAGATGGTGAAGCTCCCAATTTTGCGTTATAATAGAGGACTAATTTAACCTCAGCCTTAAAAAAAGTTTATGCGCCAATTTGATAAATTACTTATTACTTTTATTGTTCTTCTTCTCCTGGCAGGGGGATCAGCCGGCCTATGGTATTACCAAAGAAACCAGAGTTCAAAAGGAGACTTGATTTTAAATCTTCTTGGCCCGGATTCTATTTCCGCGGGGCAAGAAATGGAATATACTTTGCGCTGCCGCAACCAAGGACAAGCAACGATTGTTCAGGCGGAACTTCTCTTTAGTTTTCCACCCCACTCTCAGCCAGTGGAGCCGGCAGAAGCCACCTTCCGGCAGGAAATCGAGACTATTTATCCCGGGCAGGAAAAAGTATTCACTTTCCGGGCTCGTCTTTTCGGTCAGGTGGAAGAAGTAGAACAAGCTCAAGTCAAGGTGAACTATCGGCTGAAGGGGCTGGAAGCTTACTATAATTCAGAGACCCAGTTAGCGACTTCTATCAACAATGTTCCCCTTACTTTTGAGTTTGACCTCTCAGATTCTGTCCCTCCCCAGGAAGAATTTGAGTTTTTGATTAATTACGCTTCCTACTTTGATCAACCAATCTCCAATCTGGTTATTAGATTGGAGGCGCCAACTGGCTTCCAATTCCTTTCCAGCCAGCCGGAAAGTATTGAAGAAGAGAGGTGGAATTTACCAACTTTGCTCAATCGGCAAGGAGGGCAGATTAAAATTCAGGGGAAGATAATGCAGGAAACCGGAGAGGCAGAAGTTTTCCGAGCTTCCTTGGGAGTTTGGACTCAGGACCAGTTTGTCCAGCTGAAAGAAATTATCCGGACGGTGAAAGCGGCTCAGGCTTCGGTCTATCTTTCTCAGCAGATTAACAATCGTTTGGACTATACCGCTTCTCCGGGGGATCTTCTCCATTATCAAATTTTCTTTCGGAATGTCAGCGATTATCCTTTGGAAAAGCAGTTTTTATTGGCTAAGCTGAATGGAGCCCAGTTTGATTTAGAAACCCTTAGATCTAAAGACGGGATTTACCAGCCAGGGGATAATTCCCTCCTTTGGGATTGGAAAACTAATTCCAGCCTTCGCTTTCTGGATAAACAAGAAGAGGGATCAGTGGAGTTTTGGGTAAATTTAAGGAAAGACTGGGCGGTCACCAGTCAACCGCTGGAAATCTACAATGTGGTAGAGATTGGGCAAACCCAACGGGTTTTCCCGGTGAAGATTAATACTCAACTGAAACTGGTTCAAAAAGCTTATCACCAGGACGAATTTTTCAACGACAAGGGGCCCTTCCCTTTCCGGGTGGGAGAAACGACTACCTACACTATTTTCTGGCAGGCGGATAATTTCTACAACCCGGTTAAAGAAGCGAAAGTAGAAACCACTCTTCCTAAAGGAATTTGGTTTAACTATCAGGTTTTTCCCGAGGAAGAATTAGAGAATCTGCATTACAATACGGCTAGCGGCGACTTGGTTTGGGAGATAAATCAACTTGATCCAGAACAAAAAGCAACCGTTGCTTTCCAGCTTTCTTTTACTCCTCAAGGAGAAGCCGATTTGGAGCTGTCTTTAATCGATGCCGCTTCTATTTCCGGGCAGGACCAGTGGACGGAAGAGAGAATCAGCAACTCGGCTCCGGCGGTAGAAAAGATCAGCCTTTTGGAAGAATCATCGGCTGAATAAATTAACGGAAGAAGAATGGAAGATTTAATGGAAAAAATTATTTCTTTGGCCAAGAGAAGGGGATTTATTTTTCCCAATTCGGAAATTTATGGGGGATTTAATGCCGGTTATGACTTTGGTCCGCTGGGTGCTCCGGTGGAGAATAATATTAGGGCCGAGTGGAGGAAGGCAGTTATTTCTTCCCAGCCAGCCGTAGTAGAAATTAATACGCCGGTCGTAATTCATCCCCGGGTCTGGGAAGCCTCCGGGCATTTAAGCCATTTTTCCGATCAGTTAGTGGAATGTAAAAAATGCCATCATCGCTTTAAGGAAGAAGAAGTGAAAAAAGACGGCTGTCCTCTTTGCGGAGGAGAATTAACTTCTCCCCGTACCTTCCATTTGATGATGAAAAGTTTTCTTGGTCCGGTGGAAAATGAGCAGGCCGCCGTCTATCTGCGACCCGAAACCTGTCAGGGAATTTTCTTGAATTTTCGTAATGTTGTTCAGTCGAGAAGAATGACTCTTCCCTTCGGCATTGCCCAGCTGGGGAAAGCTTTTCGGAACGAGATTAATCCGAAGAATTTTATCTTTCGCACTCGGGAATTTGAACAGATGGAAATGGAGTGGTTCTGCCGGGAGAAAGAAGCGGAAAAATGGTTTGACTATTGGAAAGAAGAAAGACTGGCTTGGTATAAGCGCTTGGGGATAAAGTCGGAGAATATTAGATGTCGGGAGACACCGACTAAGGAATTAGCCCATTACGCTAAGAAGGCAGTGGATATTGAATATCATTTTCCCTTTGGCTGGCAAGAGATTGAGGGCATTCATTATCGAGGAGATTATGATCTTCGGAATCACATGGAACACAGCCGGGAGAAACTGTCTTATCGCCACCCGGTGACGCAAGAGGAATTTATTCCCCAGGTGGTAGAAATTTCCGCCGGGCTGGAAAGAACCTTTTTGGCCTTTTTCATAGATGCCTATGAGGAAATTGAAGGCGGACGAGGGAAGGCTTCCCGGCAGGAAAAAGAAGTCATTCTCCATTTATCTCCCCGCTTAGCTCCTTTTCAGGCGGCTATTTTCCCCCATTTAGGTCGGGAAGAAAAATTGAAGAAGAAAGCCCAGGAAATTTTTCAATCACTGCTCCCTTTTTTCTCTGTTGTTTACGATGAAGGGGGTTCTATCGGCCGGCGTTACCGCCGCCAGGATGAAATCGGGACTCCTTTAGCAATAACAGTTGATTTCCAAACCTTGGAAGACGAAACCGTTACCTGTCGAGACCGAGAGACGATGAAACAGATTCGGGTACCCGTGACCCAGCTGCCGAAACTGCTAGCTGGGCTTGATTAATTAAGGATTTCAGCAAAATGGAAAAAATCATTCTCTCTAACGGCTTGAGGCTTTTATTTGTTCCTCAGAAAGAAGCGAGAACAGTAACCGCTTTAATCTTAGTGGGGGCCGGTTCTAAGTATGAAACAAAAGCTATTAATGGCCTTTCTCATTTCCTAGAGCACATGCTTTTTAAGGGAACGAAGAAAAGGCCGACTCCTTTAGAAGTGGCTTCTGTTTTAGATCGGGTCGGAGGCGACTATAATGCCTTTACCGATCGGGAATACACCGGCTACTTTGCCAAGGTGCGGCCGGAGCACTTCCACTTGGCTTTAGACTGGGTAAGCGACATTTTTCTTCATCCTCTTTTGCTTCCGGAAGCGATTGAGCGGGAAAAAGGAGTGATTCTCGAGGAGTTGCATATGTATCTGGACACCCCTCTCCAATACATTGGTGAGGTTTGGGAGAAACTGCTTTATGGCGACCAGCCAGCTGGCTGGGATATCATTGGGACAAAGGAAACGATTCTCGGTGTTGATCAGAAGAAGTTGCTTAATTATTTCTCCCAGCATTATTCCTCGCGGAATACGGTTTTAGCTTTTGCTGGCTGCTTGGAGGACAAGGAAAAAATCAAAAGAGAGGTAGAAAAAGTTTTTCAAGCGATGAACCAAGAGTCACCAGCGGACAAGCTAAAAGTGAAAGAAGAACAAACAACTCCCCGGAGTTTGATTAAGTTTAAGAAAACGGACCAAACGCATCTTAGTTTGGGAGTGAGGGGTTATGATGGTCAAGATGAACAGCGCTGGGCACAAGCAGTTTTAGCCGTCATCTTGGGAGGAAACATGAGTTCTCGCCTCTTTAATGTTATCCGGGAAGAGCACAGTTTAGCTTACTATGTGCGAACTTTTCCCCAGACTTATACTGACACTGGCTACTTGATGACTCAGGCGGGAATTGCTAATCAGAAGGTAGAAAAAGCGGTCCAATTAATTTTAGAGGAGTATCAGAAAATGGCCCGGGGAGAAATCCAACCTTCAGAAACAGAGAAAGGGAAAGAATATCTTAAAGGTTCTTTATCTTTATCCCTGGAATCTTCTAGCAGCTTGGCTAGTTTTTATGCTCAGCAGGAATTGCTGGGTCCAGCGGTTCTTTCTCCGGAAGAGATGACTCAAAAAATTAATCAAGTAACTCAAGAAGATGTTTGTCGGGCAGCGAAGGAATTATTCGTTCCCGCCAAACTAAATTTGGCTCTAATTGGTCCCTACCATCAAGGAGATTTTGATGCTATCCTTAGAAAACCATAACCATGGAAGGACATTATCTTGACATTTCTTGGAAAACTATTTTGAAGGTAGCTTTTACCACCGCCTTGTGCTACCTTCTTTTTTTGGTCCACCAGATTATCATTTGGTTTCTTTTTGCTTTGATTATCGCCGTCCTTTTGCGGTCGGTGATTGATTTCTTTCGTTATCGACACTTTCCTTATTGGTTATCGGTGCTTCTTACCTACCTGCTGATCTTCGGTATTCTGGGAGGCATTATTTATCTCAGTCTGCCGGTAATTATTCAGGAAGTTCACCAAGTGATTGTTTCTCTCCCTGCTTATCTTCCGGAATTCAAAGCTTTATTAAACCGGGTGGGGATAGAGATTCCTTTCGTTTCTCTGCAGGGGTTATCTTCCCGCCTTCTTCAGCAGGCGCCCGGAGATATCTTCCAGGCGGTGGGCACGCTTTTTGGAGGTTTAGCTTCTACTTTCTTTGTTTTAACCATGGCTGTCTTCCTCTCTTTCCAAAAACAGGAATTTGGAGAAGTGATTGCTTTTCTTTCTGCCAAGCGCTACCAGAAAAGAATTCTCAAGGCCTGGAAACGGAGCCGGAGAGAGGTCAGTGCTTGGTTTTGGATGAGAATTATCGGGGTCTTGTTTATCGCCGTCACTTACTTTTTAACTTATCAGCTTTTTGACATTCAGGGAGCTTTAGTTCTTGGGTTGCTGGCCGGACTCCTGGATTTTATTCCTTACTTCGGGCCTTTGGCGGCTACCCTCTTAGGAGGAATCTTTGTCGGCATTCAGGTTTCTTGGATTTTGGCGATAGTGGTAATGATTATTCTTTTTGCTTTGCAGAATATTGAAAGCCATCTTTTAACTCCGCTGGTGGGAAAGAAATTAATCGGGCTTCCTCCCTATCTCATTCTTTTAGCCATTGCCCTCGGCGGGCAGCTCTTTGGCCTCCTCGGAGCTTTCTTGGCCATTCCGGTGGTGGCTATTATCTACCGCTTCGTCGTTGACTTTAAAACGGGAGAATATCAAGAGAGGAGTTTTGAAGAGGAAAGAGCGCCCTTAGAATAATTTATGGCCAAAGCTTGATAATTTAAGAAAATTATGGCCGAGGCGATTCTTTATATTGTAGCCGGTCCGATTGGCAATCTTGAGGATTTTACTTTTCGAGCCAAAAGGATTTTGGGGGAAGTTGATTTTATCTTGGCGGAGCATCCCCGCCATCTTCAAAGGCTTCTTTCTTTTTACCAGATTAGGGCCCCTCTTCTTTCTTATCATCAACACAGTTCTTCTTCTCAAAGGGAGAAAATTGCTGATTTGCTGAAGGCGGGGAAGAAGCTGGCCCTGATGACAGACGCCGGAACGCCGGGCTTGGCTGACCCGGGAAATGAATTGATCAACGAGCTCTGGGGGAAAGTAGAAGATTTAAAAATCATTCCTTTGCCCGGAGCTAGCGCCCTGACAACGGCCGCCAGCATTTGCGGCTTCCGGATGGATAAATTTCTTTTTCTTGGATTTTTGCCCAAGAAGAAAAAGCAGTTTTGGCTGGGAAAAATTATCTCTTCTTCCTTTCCGGT
>Ga0315549_1000647_pt1 | contig 40456 bp, 37 predicted proteins | sample SalMarSW160200MG_FD_203101 | JGI IMG/M metagenome (GOLD analysis project Ga0315549, IMG submission 203101) | Salt marsh sediment microbial communities from the Plum Island Ecosystem LTER, Massachusetts, United States - Salt Marsh Sediment SW1601-200 ...
CACAGCCCCGTCGGTGGTCGAAGCGCGGCGGGCGCGGCGGGAGCGCGACCTCTGGGGCTACATGCTGGCCATCGAGAAGCCCCTCATCGCTGCCATCCACGGCTTCGCCCTGGGGGCCGGCATCGAGCTGAGCATGTGCTGTGACCTGCGCATCGCCGCCGAGGACGCTCGCCTGGGCCTGCCGGAGGTGAGCCTAGCCTACATCCCTTCGGCCGGAGGGACCCAGCTCCTTCCCCGCACCGTTGGCCCAGGGCAGGCCATGGGGCTTATCCTGTCCGGCGATGCCATCGATGCCCAGGAGGCCCTGCGTATCGGCCTGGTGCAGCGAGTGGTGCCTCGCCAGCGCCTCTACGCCGAGGCCGAGGCCCTGGCCCGCCAGCTAATGGCGCGCGGACCGTTGGCTTTGCGATACGCCAAGGAGGCAGTGACCCAGGGTCTGGATCTGCCCCTGGGCGAGGGCTTGGCCCTGGAGGCCCGCCTGTCCCGCTTGGTTCTGGCCAGCCGCGACGCCCGCGAGGGGCTGAGGGCACAGCGAGAAGGCAGGGCGCCGCAATTCGTGGGGGCGTAGTAGCCACAAGTCAAAGGGAGGGGGGAGATGAATACCGCTGAATTCCTGACCATCAGCGCTTCCATCGTGCCTGAGCGCGAAGCGCTGGTCTGCAACGGCACCCGCCTCACCTACCTGCAAGTGCAGGAGCGGGTCAATCGCCTGGTCAACGCCTTCATAGACCTGGGAGTCGAGCGCGGTCAGAAGGTGGCCATCATGGCCCTCAACTCCCACCGGTACATCGAGACCTACTACGCCTGCGCCAAGCTGGGAGCAGTATTCGTCCCCCTCAACTATAGGGCCAAGCGGGAAGAGTTGATCTACATGGTGAACAATTCCGAGGCCTCGATACTCTTCGTGGGGGAGCGCTATCTGGAGCTCATCGCCTCTATACGGCCCGAGCTGAGGGGCATCCGCCACTTCATCTGCTACGACGCCCGCCCCCAGGGGATGCAGAACTACGAGGACATCATCGCCAGATACGAGCCCGAGGAAGTGTTCGTCGAGGTCGACGACAGCGACCTCACCGTCCTCCTGTACACCAGCGGCACTACCGCCCTGCCCAAGGGCGTCGCTCTCACCTACCTCAGCCTCTCAGTATACGTCACCAATACCGTCGAGCCCGCCAGCCCGGAGACGCACGATGTCATGATGCTGTCGGTGCCCGTCTACCACGTGGCGGGCGCCACGGCCATCATGTCATCCATCTGGGGAGGGCGTACCCTGGTGGTGTTGCCGCAGTTCGAACCCCACGCCTGGCTGGAGACGATTCAGCGGGAGCGTGTCACCCATACCTTCGTGGTGCCCACTATGCTCAAACGGGCCATGGACGAGCCCGACTTCAGCAAGTACGACATCAGTTCTCTCAAGCTTCTGGCCTACGGGGCCGCCCCCATGCCCTACGAGGTGATCCGCAAGGCGGTGGGTGTGTTTAAATGCGGCCTGATGAACGCCTATGGCCAGACAGAGAGCACCTCTACCATTACCTACCTTGGCCCCGAGGCTCACGTCATCGAGGGCACGGAGGAGGAGAAGGAGAGAAAGCTGGAGCGCCTGAAGTCGGTAGGCCAGCCCATGGAGGATGTGGAGATCGCCATCATGGATCCTCAGGGTAACATCGTGCCAGCCGGCCAGGAGGGGGAGATCGTGGCCAAGGGAGCCCGCCTGATGACCGGCTACTGGAAGCGCGAGGAGGAGACGGCCGAGGCCCTAGTCGAGGGCTGGCTGCACACCGGCGATGTCGGCTGGATGGACGAGGATGGCTATCTGTTCATCACCGGTCGCACCAAGGACCTGATCATCCGTGGCGGCGAGAACATCTCGCCCGGCGAGATCGAGACTGTCCTGCAGCAGCATCCCAAGATCGAAGATGCGGCTGTCATCGGCGTGCCCGACGTGGAGTGGGGTGAGGAGGTGAAGGCCATCGTCCAGCTCAAGCCAGGGAAGACGGCCACCGCCGCGGAGATCATTCACTACACCAGGAGCTGCCTGGCCAGCTTCAAGGCACCGAAAGACGTGACGTTTGTGGATGAGCTGCCCCGCAACTACCTGGGCAAGGTGCTGAAGACGGATCTGCGTAAGCTATACGGGACGCCCACGCCCGAGGCTCACGGTTGACCCTCGCTTGGGCGGACGCTATGATGGTGAACGATTTCACGCTGATGAACCGACATCTGGTATCTACTATGGCGGTGACCTTGGCATTGGAAGGAGTAGCGGATGGCCCCCTCCGTTCAATTTCCTGGTAACATATTCTTCTACCTCATACTTGTTTCTGTTCTCGCTTTCTTCGCCTATACCGTCTACGTTCGCATCGCCCTTCTCTTGGTAGGAAAACCCGACTGGCGCTTCGACCGCCTTTGGGAGCGGATAGTCTCCTTCGTTCCGCTGGTGTTGGCCATCTGGCGCGTGATTCGTCCCCGCTACTGGTACTCGGGCATTCTTCACCTGGCCATCTTCTGGGGCTTCCTCACCTTCCAGGTGAACACCATCAACTTCTTCCTGGAGGCCTTTCACGAGGATGCCGCCTTGCTCTCCTGGGCCGAGGGCTTCTACACTGGCTTCTTCCCGGTCATGCAGGTCTTCGAGGCCCTGGTGATCGTCGGCGTGGTCATGGCGGTGGCCAGGCGCCTGATCGCCAAGCCGTCCCGCCTCAGCCTCAACTGGGACGCCCTTCTCATCCTGGGCTTCATCGCCTTGCTCATGGTGACCGATCTGTTCGCCACCGGCTTCGCCATCGCCATCGACCCCTTCCCCCACCACAGTCGCGCCTTCATCTCCAACACCATCAAGGAAGGCGTCCTGGGAACGGACGTGGATGTCCTCAAAGCTTGGCACACCACCTTCTGGTATCTTCACCTGTTGATCTTCATGGGCTTCCTGGTCTGGGTTCCCTACTCTAAGCACCTGCACATATTCACTGCCGCCCCCAACGTCTTCTTCCGTCGCCTTCAGCCCACGGGTGTCCTCCAGCCCATCCCCGACCTGGAGACGCGGGAGGTGTTCGGTGTGGGGAGTATCCAGGACTACACCTGGAGGCAGCTCCTGGACGGCTACACCTGCACCGAGTGCGGCCGCTGCCAGGAGGCCTGTCCCGCCTATAACACCGAGAAGGAGCTATCGCCAAAGGAGATAGCTCATCAAATGCGCCAGCAGTTGCTGGTCAACGCATCGGACCTCTTGCCGATACCGGTACTGAACATCAATGTCACAGGCGAGCGCGGCGTACCACTGACGGAGGCCATGGGTTTCAACCCCGTATGGGATTGTCTGACCTGCGGCGCCTGCCAGTACGAGTGTCCGGTGTTCGTTGAGCACATCCAGGAGATCATTGACGTTCGCCGCTACCTGGTCATGGACGAGGCCCGCATGCCGGAGACGGCTCAGGCCACCCTCATGCAGCTAGAGCAGCGCGGTCACCCCTGGCGGGGCACCCCCCTTGCCCGCACAACATGGATCGAGGAGATGGGCGACGTGCCCATGTTCGACGGCAGCCAGGAGTACCTGTTCTGGGTGGGCTGCACCGGTGCCCTGTCGGAGCGAAACGTCTTGACCACCAAGGCCATCGCCAGGCTGCTAAACCAGGCCGGAGTTAGCTACGGCGTTCTGGGAGTCGAGGAGACCTGCTGCGGCGACCCCGCTCGCCGCTTGGGCAACGAGTACCTTTTCATGCTCCAGGCCCAGCAGAACATCGAGTTGTTCAAAGCTAAGGACGTCAAGAAGATCCTTACTAGTTGCCCCCACGGCTTCAACACCTTCAAGAACGAGTACCCTCAGTTCGACGGTCATTTCGAAGTGATTCATCACGCCGACTTCTTCGCTCAGCTCGTCAGGGATGGTAGGCTGAAGCCGCAGGAGGCTTTGGCCCAGAAGATCACTTACCACGATTCCTGCTACCTAGGCCGTCACAATAATCTGTACGAGGCGCCTCGCCGCATCATCGCTAGCCTGCCCGGTGCCGAGGCTGTCGAGATGGCTCGGACGCGGGCGCAGAGCTTCTGCTGCGGCGCTGGCGGTGGCCACATGTGGGTGGAAGAGAACCCAGGCAAGCGGGTGAACTACGAGCGCACCGAAGAGGCGACAGCCACAGGTGCCGAGATCGTCGCTACTGCTTGTCCCTTCTGCTTGCAGATGTTCGAGGACGGCATCGGCGCCGTGCCTGAAGCGGCCGAGCGCGAGATGAAGGTCTACGACGTGGTGGAACTGCTAGATATGGCGGTGGCCCCTGCGCCCGCCACTCCCGAGGCAGCCAAGGCCGACCCGCAGCAGGGTCAGGCCGCGGAGCCACCTCAGTGAGGGGTGGGCGAGTGGCTACCTCTGTGGCCCTTGTGGGTTTGACGGAGCAGGGCGTGCGCGGCGCCATCGAGATCATCGGCGGTTTGCTGTAGCGCCTGCCAGCAGGCGGGCTCAGCAATATTACAAATCTGGGCGACAAAACCGTGCCCCGCCCCAAGGCAGGCGGGGCTGAGGGAGGAGGTACATCATGATTCACATGATTTGCTGCGTCAAGCAGGTCCCCGACCCAGAGACGCCCGCTTCCCAGTTCAAGGTGGACGAGGCGACTAAGAAGGTATTGCCGGTGCCGGGCATTGATCCGGTGGCCGACGAGTTCGCTATCCTGGGGGTGGAGGCCGCTCTGCGCATCCGCGAGGCCGCGGGCGAGGCCAAGATCACTGTCCTTTGCCTGGGCCCCGACGCCGCTCGCGATGCCGTCAAGAAGGCCCTGGCCATGGGTGCCGATGAAGGCATACAGCTCACCGATAAGGCTTTCGAAGATGGCGACAGCTTCGCTACCGCTCGCGCTCTAGCAGCGGCCATCAAGAAGCTGGAGCCCTTCGATCTCGTCCTCTGTGGTCGCCAGGCGCCCGACTGGGACGTGGGCGTGACGCCTTCGGTCATCGCCGAACTGCTGGGCCTGCCCTGCATAACCGTTGCCAGGGAGGTAAAGGTCAGCGATGGCACCCTGCAGGTGGAAAGGGTGCTTTTGGATGGCTTTGAGACGGTGGAGGCCAGTCTTCCCGCCGTGGTTACCGTCAGCAACGAGCTGGGTGAGCCACGCTACCCCCAGCTGCGACAGATCATGGCGGCTGCCAAGAAGCCGGTGGCCGTCTGGTCGGTGGCCGATCTGGGCCTGGACCCGTCGCAGGTGGGTGTCGCCGGCTCTCTTCTCTCTTTGGACCGCCTGTACGTGCCTGTGCACGAGGCCAAATGCGAGTTCATCGAGGGAGAGACCATGGACGAAGCCGCCGAGAAGATGGCCGCCAAGCTTCGGGAAGCGAAGCTCATCTAGGGGCCTGCCTGCCGGCAGGCAGACCGGAGCAAGGAGAGATGCACGATGGCTAACGAAAGTGGAGTACTGGTTGTTGCGGAAGTGGCCGAGGGTGCCCTGGCCGCCATCAGCTCGGAGATTCTGGGCGCCGCTCGGCGGCTGGCCGACGAGCTAGGCCAGCCCGTCCAGGCAGCCCTTCTGGGACAGGGAGTGGAGCCCCTGGCCCAGGGGTTGGTCGCCGCGGGGGCGGATAAGGTCTACGTAGTGGACGAACCCATCCTGGCGGAGTACCAGAGCGACGCCTTTGTCCCGGCGGCCGAAAAGGTCTGTCGCGAAGCCAATCCGTCCATCGTCCTTCTGGGCCAGACCGACATCGGACGTGACTTGGCCCCTCGCCTGGCCTTTCGCTTGGAGACAGCGGTGGCCATGGACTGCCTCGATCTGGCCATCAGCGACAGCCGTCTGGTGATGACCCGCGCCTGCTATGGGGGCAACGCCAATGCCCAGCATACCTGTAATACCATGCCCCAGATGGCTACCGTCAGGGTCAAGTCGCAGGAGCCTCTAGCGCCGGACACCTCTCGCCAAGGGGAGGTGAGCAAGGTAGCTGCCGACATTGATCCCTCCGCTGTGCGCACCAAGATCACCGGTAGGCGCAAGGAGGAGGCAGAGGGCATACGCCTGGAGGACGCCGAGGTGATCGTGGGCGGAGGCCGTGGTATGGGCAGCACCGAGGCATTCCAGACGCTGGAGGAACTGGCCGACCTGATGAAGGGCGCGGTAGGCGCCACCCGCGCTGCCTGCGACATGGGCTGGTATCCAATACCAAAGCAAATAGGACTCACCGGCAAAGTGGTCAGCCCAACCCTCTACATAGCAGTGGCTATTTCAGGTGCTAGCCAGCACATGGCTGGCCTCAGTGGGGCCAAGAACATCATCGCCATCAACAAAGACCCCGAGGCCGGCATCTTCCGTTACTGTCGCTACGGCATTGTGGGCGACTGGAAGACGGTTGTTCCGCCCTTCTTGAACAAGGTTCGCCAACTAAAAGCAGGATAGGGTTTTCTTTCGCAAACAGAAGGGGCATGAGCCCGCAGAGGCCCGGGCCCATGCCCCTTTTGGTTTGACCTTCAGCAGGAACCGTTACCACGATCAAGGATCGCTTACCTGGCGGTAGGCGCGTCGGTTTCCCTTATAACCGATTTCTTGTAACATGGACATGGTTATGTTTGTGATAGGTCTCACCGGAGGCATTGGCAGCGGCAAGTCCACCGTTTCGGACATGCTGCGCGCCAAGGGTGCAGCTACCGTCTACGCCGACCAGATAGGCCACGAGGTCTATCGGCCGGGCGCTGCAGTATGGGAGCAGGTAGTAGCCGCATTCGGCCGTCAGGTGGTGGACGATGACGGCCAGATCGACCGCCGCAAGCTGGGCCAGGTAGTGTTCAGCGACTCCGAGGCTCGCCGGCGCCTGGACGCTATCACTCACCCACCCATGGAGCAGATGATGGCCGAGAGGCTGGAGGAATTGCGACGGCAAGGCACCAGAGTGGCGGTGCTGGAGGCCGCTATCCTCATCGAGGCTGGCTGGGCTCACCTGGCGGACGAGGTCTGGGTGACGGTAGCTTCGCCCGAGGTGGCTGCTCAGCGGTCGATGGAGCGCAGCGGCCTTAGTCAGGAGCAGGCAGAGGCCCGCATTGCCGCGCAGCTCTCCAACGAAGAGCGGCTGAAGCAAGCCCAGGTGGTCATCGATACCAATTGCTCCCTGGCGGAGGTGGCTCAGCGGGTTGATGAGCTCTGGGATGACCTGATTGGCCGATTGGCTGCTAAGGCGACATAGCAATCGCCTCCCAGCAGGCAAGGGAGTAGCGAAGGAATATGGAGACCCCGTCCGAGCACACAGAGTACAGACAGTACGCCATCGAGGAGTATGTCCTAAGCGAGGAGCCATTCTACCTGCCCCTGAAGGATGAGGTGGAGCTATTCACCGCTGCCTTCCACCAGAATATACCGGTGCTCCTTAAGGGCCCCACCGGCTGTGGCAAGACTCGTTTCATCGAGTACATGGCCTACCGGCTCGACCGGCCCCTGACCGTTGTCAAGGATGTCAGCAGGCAATCGCAGGAGCCTGCCCACCACGGCCTGCCCCTGGTGACCGTGGCCTGCCACGAGGACCTAACGGCCAGCGACTTGGTAGGGCGCTATCTCCTGGAGGGGGAGTCCACCCGCTGGATCGATGGGCCCTTGACTCGCGCCGTCAAGGCCGGTGCCATCTGCTACATGGACGAGGTCGTCGAGGCGCGCAAGGATACCACTGTCCTCATCCATCCCCTTACCGACCACCGCCGTATCTTGCCCGTCGAGAAGCTGGGGCAGATAGTGGAGGCCCGCGACGGCTTCCTGCTGGTCATCTCCTACAACCCCGGCTACCAGAGCGCTCTCAAGGACCTGAAGCACAGCACTCGCCAGCGATTCATGGCCATTGAGTTCGGCTACCCGTCACGAGAGCTGGAGGCTCGCATCATCCAGCATGAAGCCAACGTCCCTGGCTCCCTGGCCCTGGAGCTGGCCAAGCTGGGCGAGAAGGTGCGCCACCTCAAGGAGCACGGCCTGGCCGAAGGGGTGAGCACCCGTTTGCTCATCTACGCTGGCAGGCTCGTACAGAAGGGCATATCCCCTCGCCGCGCTTGTCAGGTGGCAGTGGTCTGGGCCCTCACCGATGACAGCGAGGTGCAACGCAGCATAGAAGAGGTGGTGTCCTCTATCTTTGAGTAGGTCCTCTCTACGTCGCCTGATAGGCCGGTTCGAGAAGGAACTGGCCCCCTTCTCCACCGCCCTGGCAGAAGAGTTCCGCCGCAGCGCCGAGGCGGCATGCAATCTGCTGGAACCGGAGGAGGTGACCTTGTGGGCCGAGGATGGCCTGGAACTGGCCCGCCATTCCTGGCGCTCCTGGGAGGCAGCCAGCGAGTACTTCCGAGCCACGCCCCAGGTGCTGCCCCTAACGGGATTCGCCGCCTTACAGCAGTGGGCTCGGCAGGGACTAGACCTGGCGGAGCTGTCGTCATCCCTGGCCGCCGCTTACTTCCGCGCCGGCCCGGATACCCTGCCTCATCTCTCTCTGTCCCAGATAGACGATTGGGTGATCCTGGGGCGGCACCTCTACAAGGGCACCTGGCGGTCGTCCTCCCTGGCCGTGCAGTTCTTCGACATGAGCCCAGCCCTCCTGTCCGAGCTCTCTCTGGACGAGACCAGGGCCCTGGTGCGATTCGTGGACGTTCTGGCCGAGCGCTCCTACGACCTGGCCACCCACTGCCTGTCGATGGCGCCCACGTCCCTATCGCCCCTGCCCCGGCAGGACCGTGAGGCCTTCATACGTTTCGCCGAGGTGCTGGCCTACACCGGCTGGGCTGATGCCCGCGCCTATCTGGAGAAGGGCCCCATTCTCCTCAGTCACATCCAGGCTTCCCAGCGGCCGCGCTTCCTCAACCTTACCCGCGAGGTGGCTCGCCAGGAGGGTCGCCAGGCTTTCACCTTCTTCACCGAGGGAGCGCGTGCTCTCAGTCAGGTTGAAGGCGACATTCACCCTTACCTGCTTTCACTGGCCGAGGACCTGGCCTCCCGCTCGCCAGTGGCGGCCATGGAGTTCGTCAGAAGCCTGCCCCAGGTACTGGTTCGCATTAGCGTGGACGATCTGCACCACTGGCACGCCTTCGGCCTGGCCCTGTTGGAAGCCAGCATTGAGGGTGGCACGGCCTTCTTCCGCCTGGAGTCCAGCAAGAGCGATGAGATTCTGGAGTCCCTGTCCTCGCGGGTGGAGCTCAGCAGGGTGGCGGAAGTCCTGCGAATGTACTGTAAGGCCCTGACCGGCAGCAATGTGTCCATTCACTCTGCTGACGCCCTTGCCGAGAAGAATATCGGCTGGGTGGCCAGCGAGCGCCCTTCCACTGAGGGCACCTCCATTTATCTGCCGCCGGCGGTGGACGAATGTGAGGACAAGGCGCAGAACTTCGCCGTCTACAAAGTATACGCTACCCATCAGGCAGGCCACCTGGAGTTCGGCAGCTTTGACTTCCTCTTCGAGCGGCCAGCGCGCATTTTCCCCGACCAACGCCACGACCTGGAAAGGCAGCGGGGCGGGCCCAAAAAGGCTATGACCGACATCGAGCGCTTCTTCGACCTGTTCGACGACCGTCGCCTGGCGTCCGACCTGTTCGCCGTCGTGGAGGATGCCCGCATCGACCGTCTGGTAGTCCAGGAATACTGTGGCATTCGCTCCATCTATCGGCACATCCAGGACAGGGAGCTGGAGAAGCGGCCGCAGCCGGACGATCTGCCCCTGCGTCAGGCCTTCCTGGAGAACCTGACCCTGGCTAGCCTGGAGGGCTTCCAGCGTATGCGCTGGCCCGCGACCATGATCGGCCTCCTGCGCAACGCCCTTGGCCTCCTGCGAGCCGTCCAGCAGCCTCAGGCCACCGTCGAGGACTCCGCCGAAGCCACTGCCCGCCTCTACCGCCTGGCCCAGAACATCCCCAACATCGTCAGCGACCTCGACAGGGAGTGGCAACGCATGGAGGAAGAGATAGAGCTGCCTCAGGATCTGGACGCTCTGGGCCAGGCCACGTTCCAGATCATGGAGAGCGGCCAGGAGCTGCCCTATGAGAGCCCCCAGCCGGTGGAGTTTCGGGGCGAGTTCAAGCCGGAGCTGGTTCAGCTCCTCATGCGCCTGCGCCAGGAGAAAGAAAGCAGGCAGACCCAGACAGCGCCTCAGCCGCTGTCGCCGGAGCAGTTGCAGCAGCTCCTGGAGAAGAGTGTGGAGATAACCCTCAGCGAGCTGGCCGAGGGTGACCTCTCCGAAAGCTCTGCTCTCTTCCTGGCCAACCTTCTGAAGGAGACCACCCCCCAGCGGCCCGAGAAGCGCTTGCCCTATCACGAAGGGCGGCTTCCGCCGGGCATGCCCAGCGAGGGCGAAGAGGGCGAGCTGCCGCCCGAGCCCAGCTACTCCTACTATGACGAGTGGGACTTCCGGGCCAGCGACTACAAGCCCCGCTGGTGCCGGGTGGCCGAGTATTCTCTGTCCGAGGGCGGGGCTCAGTTCTTCGAGGAGACCCTCATGAAGCACGCCAGCCTCGTGGCCCAGACCCGCCGTCAGTTCGAGCTCTTGCGGCCGGAGCTCTTCCGCAAGATCAAGCGCCTCCTGGATGGCGAGGAGTTCGACCTGGACGCTGTGGTGGAGTTCCTGGTGGAGCGCCACAGCGGCCACCAGCCCACGGGCAAGGTCTACTGGCGGCGCAACAAGGTGGAGAGGGACGTCGCGGTGGCTTTCCTCCTGGATATGAGTGCCTCCACCGATGAGGAGATCATGAAGCACGAGCGCCGCTACGGTCAGGACGATTTCGGCGATGACCCCCGCCGCTACTTCTCGTGGTGGATGTCGCGCCGCGCCCAGGACATGCTGACCCCGCCCAAGCGGATCATCGACCTGGAGAAGGAGAGCACCGTCCTCCTCATCAAGGCCCTGGAGACCATCGGCGATATCTACGGCATCTACGGCTTCTCGGGATACGGCCGGGAGAACGTGGAGTTCTACGTCATCAAGGACCTAGAGGAGCCCTTCAGCGAGCGGATCAAGCGGCGCATCGACAAGATCGCCCCCGTGCGCTCCACCCGCATGGGGCCGGCCATCCGCCACGCCATCACCAAGCTGGACGCCCACGACGCCAAGGTGCGTATCCTCTTCCTGGTGTCCGATGGCCGCCCCCAGGACCACGGCTACGGCCGCGACCGCACCGAGAAGGAGTACGCCATCCACGACACCCACGTGGCCCTGCAGGAGGCCAAGCGCAAGGGAATCATCCCCTTCTGCCTTACGGTCGACCGCTACGGCCACGACTACCTGGGGCAGATGTGCGACGACATCGGCTACGCCGTGGTGGCCGACATCGAGTCCCTCCCCTCCCGCATCACCACCCTGTACAGGCGGCTCACGGAGTAGGACGCGACGGGGGCGCCGGGGCCTAGGGACCGACCGGTCGCATCCCCGCGGCTATCTCCTTCACGGCGTCCACGTCCACCTCTTCGGTCAGGAGGGCGTATCCGGGAGGGGGGCCGCCCGGGCCGACAGCGGTCATGGCCGCCCCCAGGCTCACTTCCGCGCTGAAGGGGCTTTGGGTGCCGGCGGGGGGCCTCGTCAAGGGCGCATACAGGGTCCCCTCTAGGTCTCCGAAGGCCGTTGTCTCGGGCCCGATTCCCTGCTGGCTGGCGAGCCTGGTAATGGCGGCTCCAAGGGAGACCCCCAGGCTGCCTTGCATCAGCCTCACGGACGCTCCCTCTTCGGGGTTTGTGAAGGTGGCGTCAACTTCTCCTGGCCACTGGTCCGGAGGAGGCGTAGCGGCACCGGGTGCGAACTCGAAAAGCCGGGCCCCCAACTCCTCCAGTTGGAACCCCTCCGGCAGGAAGGTGGGACAGAAGACAGGAAACCAGACCTGTCCCTGGGCTTCGAGGAACCGCTCGGTGGAGTCAGCGGCGCATGTTACCATCGCTTCTGGGGAGGGGCTGGCCGCAGCGGCCGGCGTGGGAGTCTCCACCGCCGGCGGCGTTGGAGTCTCTGCCAGGGGAGTGACCGCCCCTGGGCTGGCAGCGGGCGACGTTGCAGGGCTCGGCTCCGGCGCGGCTTCCTCCTCGCACGCGCCTGCCAGGAGCGCCAGTCCGAGCAGCATTAGCAACAGTACTCTACGCATTGGACCTCTCCTTTCCCTTTGCCCGATCGCCGGAGCTCCGCGCCAGCAGAGCCCGCCGCAGGACCGCCAGCGCCGTGGTGACGGCTCGCCGTTTGATGGCCGCCCGGCTCTGGGCGAAGGTGTAGCTGATCGCCTGGGGCACCCGCCCGTCGTCCAGGGCGATGTGGACAGTGCCCACCGGCTTCCCGCCTGGCGGCGGGTCGGGGCCGGCCACGCCCGTGATGCCGATGCCGAAGTCGGCGCCCAGCCGCTCGCGGGCGGCGCGGGCCATGTCCCGGGCCACCTCCTGGCTCACCACCCCGTGCTGGCGGACAAGCTCTTCGTTCACCCCCAGGGCTATCTTCATCCCGGCCGTGTAGGCGACGAAGCCGCCCTTGAAGTAGCTCGAGCTGCCCGCCACGTCGGTGATGGTGCTGGCCAGCAGCCCGCCCGTGCACGACTCCATCGTGGCCACGCTCAGACCTCGCTCTCGCAGCATCGACCCCACGGCTGCCTCCAGCGTCTCGTCGTCGGCGCCCCAGATGGTCTTGCCCAGGATGCCTCGCGCCTCCTCCTCCATGGGCGCGATGAGGCGCTGGGCCTCTTCGTGGCTGGCGGCCTTGGCGGTGATGCGTAAATGCACGCCGTCGGCCTTGGCGTAGACAGCCAGGCTGGGATTGGTGGAGCGGAGCAGGGGGCCGGCCATCTCGTCGACACTTCCTTCACCGATGCCCATCGTCTTCAGCGTGCGGGAGACGATAACCCCGCCCGTCATCAGCTTGGCCAGCCTGGGGGCCACCTCCTTCTCCCACATGCGCTCCATCTCTACCGGCGGGCCGGGCATGGCCACCAGAATCCGCCCCTCGCGCTCCACCCACCAGCCGGGGGCGGTGCCCCGCGGGTTAGCGATCGGACGGGCCGAGGGGATGAGGGTGGCCTGCTTGACGTTGCGCTCGGGCATGACGAGGCCGCGGCTGGCGAAGAAGGCGCGAAGCTGGGCCTCCAGCTCCCCGTCCACCGATAGGGGCTCGTTCAGGACGGCAGCAATGGCCTCGCGGGTCAGGTCGTCCTCGGTGGGGCCGAGTCCGCCCGTGGCGAGGATGAGGTCGGAGCGCTCCCAGGCGCGGCGGATGGCCTCGCTGAGGCGGTCCAGGTTGTCGCCCACCTGGGTCATCCAGTAGAGGTCGATGCCCAAGGCAGGCAGGCGAGAGGCGATGTACTGGGCGTTGGTGTCCAGGATCTCACCCAGGAGGATCTCGGTGCCAATGGAGACAATCTCGGCTCTCATGGAAGCAGCGCCAGGATAGGCCAAGGCGATCGCCTCGTCAAGACGGCGAGCACATGGTAGCATGGAGCGGAGGTCATACAGTGACGAAACGAGCTGGCAACCGCCGATCGGCGCTCTTCCTCTTAGCGGCTAGCGGAGTAAGCCTCAGCGCTTTTGGCCTACCCCTCCTGCTGTCTCCCCTGAAGTGGGCCAAGAGGCTTCGCTGGCAGGTGCCGGAGGATACAGACCTGGCGGTCTACTTGGGGCGCTCGCTGGGAGCGGTGGCGGTGGCCCTGAGCCTCGGCGGCCTCTGGGCCGCTCGCGACCCCTGGCGGCATCGCATCGTCTTCCAGATAGCTGCGGCGGCCGCCGTCTTGCTGGCGGGCGTGCACGTCAGGGGGGCGATAGAGGGAAAGCAGCCCTGGACCGAGACGGCGGAGATACCCGTCTGGGCTGCCATGGCCATCGGTGCCATTGCCTGCTACCCGGAAGAGCCCGAAGAATAGGCCCGCAGCACCAGCCGCTCTCTTTCGCCTCTCTGTAAGCGGGGCACCGCAGCTAATCTGTCCCGCCGGGCGCAGAGCGTCAGGTCCTGTCCGAAGCCCAGAGCGAGGAGGTCGCGGCCGTGGGCCGTCTCCCGCAGGGCTGTCTCGTCCCGTCCTCGCTGGGCACGATAGTGCTCCAGAGCGGCTCGGGTTTCGTCCGTTAGTTCCAGGGCGGTCGGCCGGCGTCGGCCTTGCTCGACGATGGCGTCCACAATGGACCCGGCGCCCAGGGCGTCCTCCGCAGCGAATGAGCTGCCGCCCTCCTCCCCGGCGCAGACGACGGCGATACCCAGCCCTCGTGCTGTCGCCTCCCTCCAGGCCGCCGAGGCCACGGCGGTAGCATTCAGCAGACAGCCGACCAGCACCAGCGGCGCGCCGGCAGCCGCCAGGACGGCCCTGGTGCCGTTGCTGGTGCAGAGGATGACCCGTTGGCCCTTCAGGTCGAGGGCACTGAACTCAGAGGGCGAGTTGCCGTAGTCGAACCCTGGCGGTGGCAGGCCGCCCTCCTCGCCACACAGCAGGTAGTCCGGCAGCTCCTCATGCAGACTGTGCGCCTCCTCGATGGTGGGGGCCAGCAGCACCTCCTGGGCTCCTCGCTCCAGCATGGTGACGATGGTGGAAGAGGCCCGCAGGACATCCACCACAATGCAAACCTGGCCGGAGAGGTCGGTCAAAAGGGCTGGAACGAGGGCCACATCCAGCCTCACCATGTGCTCCTTTCGCCTTGACGCTGCCCGTCGCCACCTATAATATGCGGCGGAAAGGGGAGACGCCAACTGAGCGGTCTCCTGTCTTGAGGGGTTGAGCTATGTTCTTTGCTAAGCTGGGAGAGGCTATTCAACGCAACCATAGCTTCCTCTGCGTTGGCCTCGACCCCGATCCAGCCCGCCTGCCCGAGAGGGACGTAGCGGCGTTCAACCGCGCCATTATCGAGGCCACCGCCGACCTCGTCTGCGTCTATAAGCCCAACCTGGCCTTCTACGAGGCCCTGGGCCCCCAGGGAATGGAGGCGCTGCAGCGGACGGTTGAGGCCATTCCCGAGGGCATCCCGGTCATCGCTGATGCCAAGCGGGGCGATATCGGCTCGACGGCAGAGGCCTACGCCCGCGCCCTGTTCGACGCCTACGGTTTCGATGCGGTCACCGTGAATCCCTATCTGGGCGGCGACGCCCTCTCGCCCTTTCTGGAGCGGGTCGATAAGGGGGTGTTCGTGCTCTGCCGCACCTCCAACCCCGGCGGTGCTGACCTTCAGGACCGCTTGATAGCGGCTGATGGCGATGCTCACCCCCTGTACGAGGTGGTGGCTGGCCTGGCCCGCGACAAGTGGAACGTCCATGGCAACGTGGGGCTGGTGGTAGGAGCTACCTACCCCCAGGAGTTGGGGCGAATCCGCCAGCTATGTCCTGACATGACCTTTCTTCTGCCAGGCGTGGGCGCCCAGGGCGCCGACGTGGCGGCGGCCGTTCGCAACGCCTTGGACGAAGGAGGCGGCGGGTTTATCATAACCTCGTCCCGCCAGATCCTCTACGCATCGTCGGGCAGGGACTACGCCCAGGCCGCTCGACGGGCGGCCCAGGCCCTCCGTGACGAGATCAACCGCCAGCGGGAGGCCGCCCTGGCATCTCGTCCAGGGCGGGGAGGGCAGGCGTGAGGTGACGGACTTTGGTGCTGGAGATACGTCTGGGTGATGTGGTTCGCCTGCGCAAGATGCACCCCTGTGGCAGCTTCGAATGGGAGGTAGTGCGCCTGGGGGCTGACATCGGCATACGCTGTCTGAAGTGCAATCGGCGGGTACTTCTGGACCGCAGCATCTTTCGCAAACGATTCAAAGCCTTCGTAGCGCGTGGGAAGGAGGAGACACCTGCGGGCCCGCCCGCCTCTACGCCCGAAGGATACTGATGCAAGAAGGGCAGCTCCTACGGCCGCGCTCGGACATCGTGCAGGCGGGCTCTCTTCTAGAGAACCGTCGCTTTGTCTCCCTCTGCCTTGCTCGTTTCCTCTCCTCGACAGCCCAGCACGCCATCTACTTCGGTCTCCTCATCGTGGTGGTGGAGCGCACCGGCTCCAGCATCCACAGCGGCCTTCTCATCTTCTGTTTCCTCCTGCCCGGCGTCCTGACGGGGCTCTACGCCGGGGTGGTGGCCGACCGCTCGCCCAAGCGGTTGGTGATGTTCCTCAGCCAAGCCCTGCGGGCGGCAGCCTGTGTGGCCTTCTTCCTCTGGGGCGATAGCGTCTGGCGGCTGTATGCTATAATCCTCGGCTTCGCCACAGTGGCTCAGTTCAACTCTCCTGCCGAGTCGGCGGCCGTTCCGGCCATAGTCCCCTACGAGCGGCTGGCCTCTGCCAATGCTCTCTTGAACCTGACGTCGATACTGGCTCAGGGCGCGGGCATGCTGGTTCTGGCGCCCCTGTTCATGAAGACGGTGGGCGAGGAGCCCCTGTTCATCGTGGCAGCCCTGCTCTTTGCCGGCGCCGCCTTCGTCGTCACCTCCCTGTCGGGCTTGGAGGCAGGGGCGAGGCATGGAGAGCGGCCGGTGGTGCCCGGCGGTGGTCTGACCGAGGAGTTCAGGAAAGCCTGGCGAACTATCCTCTACGATAGCAAGGTCTGCTCCGCTGTGGTTCAGCTCACCCTGGCCACTACGGCCATCCTGGTGCTGGCCACCCTCCTGCCTCACTACCTGAGCGAGGTGCTGGGTACGCGGGTGGACAATGCTGCCTTCGTCTTCGCTCCCGCCGCCATCGGACTCTTTGCCGGGCTGCGGCTGGCGCCCTGGCTTGGTCAGCGAATTGGCAACGCCCAGGTAGTGACGACGGGCTTCGTTCTCTTCCTGGTCTGCCTGGCGAGCCTGGGGTTTGTGGAGGAGTTCGCCGGCCTGATGAGGGACCAGGCCACCACCTTCACTGACGCTATAGAGTGGACGGGGCTCTCTCTGGATGCAACCGTGGCCATGGGTCTGTCCATACCCCTGGGCTTCGCCTACTCGCTGGTGGGCGTGGCGGCGCGGGCTGTGCTCCATGAACGGGCGCCCGCCGACATGCTGGGTCGCATCTTCGCCATGCAAATGGTCTTGGGCAGCCTGGCGGCCATCATTCCCTTGTTCATCGTGGGTGGCCTGGCGGAGCTGGTCAGCGCCAGGGTCGTCATCATCCTGGTCACAGCAGCGGTGCTGGCGTTGGCCATCTACAGCCATCTGTGGGTTCGTCGCCAGGTGGAGGCCCTGGCCAGGGCGGTGTGATGGATAGGGCAGGAGAGGAAGCCGAGATCCTGGCGACTCCCGCAACGGGTGCCCTCCTGGCCGATCGGCGGTTCGCTGCCCTGTGGCTGAACCAGGCGCTGGGGCAGACCGCCCAATACGCCCTCCTGTTCACTCTCCTTCTTGTAGTCCTCGATCTCACCGGGTCTTCCATCCATACGACCCTGTTGGTCCTCTCCTTCATCCTGCCCTCCGTGCTTTTGGGCATGCCGGTGGCGGTATTGCTCGACCGCTGGCGCAAGGAGAGTGTGCTGCTGGTCGCCAACGTGGTGCGCGTCATGGCCTGCCTATTCTTTCTGTTCTTCCACAGCAATGTCTGGATCATCTACGGAGTGAACCTGGTGTTTGCCGCGGCCAGCCAGTTCTTCAACCCAGCGGTGGTTGCCCTTATTCCAGCGCTGGTGCCCAAGAATCGACTGATCAACGCCAACACCCTCTACAACTTCACCCTCATGAGCGCTCAGTTCGCCGGGATCGTCTTCTTGACGCCGGTGGTGCTCAAGTCGGCGGACGAGGAGGGGATGTTCATCCTGGGCGCTGCCTTCTTTGCGGTGGCCGCTGGCCTGACCTTCTTCGTCCACCCCGGCGACCAGGCCCGTAGAGAGGCCCGCTGGGAGGGCCCCATGTTCGGCGGCATCCCCGAGGATTTCCGCGCCAGTTGGCGCGCCCTGCGGGGTGACCTGGCTTCGGTGATGGCCATGGTTCAGCTCACCCTGAGCAGCGCCCTGGTCCTTTTGTTCGCCATCCTCATCCCTCGCTACATGAAGGACACCCTGGCAGTGGACGCCGATAACGCCGCCTTCGTCTTCGCCCCCACCGGCGTGGGAGCTATCCTGGGCCTGCGCCTCCTGCCCTGGTTCGCCCAGCGCATCGGCAAGGAGCGGGTGGTGACCGTAGGTCTGGGGGGCATTGGCCTCTGCCTGGTGGCCCTGGCCCTGGTGGAGCCCCTGGCCGCCCTCCTGGAGGGCACGGGAGTGCTGGACCCGGAGGGCGTAGGTGGGTTGGGTCTGCTGGTGACCCTCACCATGTTCTTTGCCTTCCCCTTGGGCTTGAGCTACGCTCTTATCAATGCGCCCGCCCAAACGGTGCTCCACGAGCGGGCCCCTGCCGAGATGCGGGGGCGCATCTTCACCACCCAGGTCGTCTCGGCCAACTTCTTTTCCCTTCTGCCTCTTCTCCTCGTTGGTGCCTTCACTGACCTCTTGGGCATAAGCCTTGTGCTCATATTTATTGCCTTGGGGGTGTCCGTGGCTGGTGGCCTGAACGTCCTGGCGGCTCGCCGCAGCGCGCGGTTGGCGGCGTCAGATGCCTCTGCCCGGACGATATCGCTTCAGGCTCAGGATGGGGTGGCGCCTTCAGTCGACATTGACACCAGAGAAGAGGCTAAGCTAGAATGAGGGAGCCTCGGTACGGAGATGGGAGGTGGGAGCATGATCGAGATGGTCATTGAGAGCATCCGGGTGAGCCTCATGAACTATCAGCGTGTGGTCATCCTCAAGGAGAAGGAGTCTGATCGCTACCTGCCCATCTGGATAGGCCCGGCCGAAGCCGACGCTATCGCTGTCCGTCTGCAGGAGGTGGCCGTATCGCGGCCCCTCACCCACGACCTCCTCCGTTCGATCATCGATGCTCTGGGTGGCAGCATTCAGTACATTGTGGTCAACGACCTGACCAACGATACTTTCTATGCCCGTATCATCATGGAGGTGGACGGGCGGAGCATGGAGATCGATTCACGGCCTAGCGATGCCATTGCTCTGGCTGTGCGGGTGCAGGTGCCGATCTTCGCTGAGGAGGCGGTGCTCGATAAGGCGGGCGTCCGCCTGGATCAGGAGAGCATCGGCGAGAAGGCCGGAGAGGGGGAGCGTCACACTGAGGCGAAGCCAGAGGAGTTGGAGAAGCTCTCCCCCTTTCGCGACTTCATCGACAGCCTGGACATGGACGACTTTGATAAGCGTACCTCCTAGGGGGCAGTGCTCTCGAGAGTTCACAGAAGCCCCAAGCAACCGATGGCTTGGGGCTTCTTGTCGGCACGGGCTAGGCCAGGGCGTAGTAGTGGTGGCAATGGGTCATATTCAGAACATAGCGGCCGAAGCCCGTTTCCCTTCTGCTGGCTGGCGGGCTCTCGTCAGCGATAGGGCTAAGGAATCAAGATGGGCAGGCTGCCACCAGCCGTCAGGTTATTCGGGATTGGCTGGTATTTTGCCTTTTGCATAATTGCTGGTATTGTCGGCGGCGTACTGCTTGACCGACAGGTAGAGAAAGACCATATTTTCACCCTCGTGGGCCTTTTCCTGGGTTTGGCCTTGGCTTTCTTCGGGGGCTACATCATGCTGCTTGAGGAGTTGGGTTTGCGTCGGCCGCAGCGAAGGGATGATCAATGAGGGGCTATAGGCTCCGGCTGGTCATCGTTGGCTTGCTGGTCCTGGTTCTGGTGGGCTTCGTCTTCCTGCGCGGCCCTACTCCCCATATCCAGATCAAGCCGGAGACCCTCTATTCCTTCTGGAAGATCAACATCACCAACACCATGGTCACCTCCTGGCTGGTGGTCGCTCTGATGGTCGGCCTGGTCTATTTGGCCAGCCGACGCTGGGAGATTGTTCCACGCGGCGTCCAGAACCTGCTGGAGGCCATTATCGAGGCCTTCTACAATCTGGTGGTGAGCATTGCCGGTGAGAAGAACGGTCGTCGTTTCTTCCCGGTGGTCGCCACCATATTCTTCTTCGTCCTGTTCGCCAACTGGTTCTCCCTCTTTCCCATCTTCAACGTCATCGGCCTGGGCCAGGAGGAGGAACACGGCTTCGTGATGGAGAAGACCGACCTTGGGCCGCTGCCCACTACCTATGTCGGCCTGTCCAGCCTGGACCAACTGAAGGGGCGAACAATAGACGAGGACGACCCCGAGGCGGCTCAGAAGGTGGAACAGGAAAAGGACAAAGGAAACTTCGTGGGCGAGATCCGTCCCTTCCTGCGCGGGATCAACACCGACCTTAACACGCCCCTGGCCCTGGCCATCATGTCGGCCATCTTCGTGGAGTTTTGGGGCATAAGTACACTGGGCTTTTTCGCCTACGGCCGCAAGTTCTTCAACTTCGGGGGCTTGCTGCGGGGCATACGAAGACTCTCCCTTGGCCAGGTATTTCAAGGCGTCGTGGATGCTTTCGTGGGGTTTCTGGAGCTTGTCTCGGAGATGGTGCGCCTAATCAGCTTCACCTTCCGACTTTTCGGCAACATGTTCGCTGGCGAAGTGGTGATCCTGATGTTCACCTTCCTCATTCCTCTAGTTTTCACCCTGCCCTTCTACGGCCTTGAGCTCTTCGTGGGCCTCATTCAGGCGTTCATCTTTGCCGCGCTGACGTTGGTGTTCGGCATGATCGCGGTGACTCACGGCGGATCTCCTGATGCTGAGGAGGCGGAGGCCGAGGTTCACCAGGCGGAGACGGCAGAGGGCCGATCGGCAAACCCTGAACAATAGCAGTAAAAGGAGGTAAATAGATGGAGCTGCTGCTAGCGATTATTCCACCTGTGGAAGCCGCTGCTCAGTACGTGGCGCAGGGCACGAATTTCAACGTAACCGACGACGGCATGAAATACTTGGCGGCTGGTTTGGCCATGGCCTTTGGGGCCATCGGGCCAGCCTTGGCCATCGGCAACCTGGTGGGCCGGGCCATGGACGCCCTGGGCCGCAACCCAGAGGCGTTGCCGGCCATTCAGGTGAACATGATCCTCGGCCTGGCCTTCGCCGAGGCCATTGGCATCTATGCGCTGGTGGTGGCCGTCATGATCGGCTTCGTCTTCTAGGCCAGCGTGGAAACTAGATGGAGCGTGAGGCGATGGAGCCAGTCTTCCTTGCGGGGTTCGTTGATGGGCTGAAGACCCTGGGGATTAACCTTCCCAGCCTGTTGGCCCAGCTTATCAACTTTGCTCTCCTTCTGATTTTGCTTAGCATCTTTGCCTACAGGCCCGTGATCCGCCTGCTGGACGAGCGGCGGCGGCGTATCCAGGAGGGCCTGGAGGCAGCCGAGCAGGCCAAACGGCAGGCAGCCCAGGCCGAGCAGGACGTGCAGGCTCAGTTGGAGCGAGCACGTCAGGAGGGACAGGCTGTCATCGGCCAGGCCCAGCAGATAGCGGCTCGCATTCAGGAGGAGGCTCGCCAGGAGGCTCGCCAGGACGCCGAGGCGCTGCTAGACCGCGCCCGCAGCGAGATCCAGCTCGAGCGCGACAGTGCCATCGCTGAGCTGAGGCGGGAGTTCGCCGGCCTGACCATCGAGGCCGCCGAGAAGGTCATCGGCGAGTCACTGGACCGGCAGACTCACCGGCGCCTTATCGAGGAGGTGCTGGCCGAGTCGACCCTGGGCGGTGACGGCGACCAGCAGGCTTCCCGGTCAGAACCCAACCCATGATTCGCGATACCGCAGCCAAGCGATACGCCCAGGCGGCCTTCGAGATCGCCCGCGGGCGCAATAGGCTGGAGGAGTGGGCCGCCGACCTGGGCCTGGTGGCCGTGGTCATGGCCGACCCTCAGGCTGAGGCCATCCTCAGCAGCACCAAGCAGGCCCTGGCTGACAGGTATCGCCTGTTGGAGGCGATTCTGGAAGGGATCGATCCGCTGGTCATGAACCTGGCCAAGCTGCTGGTGGCCAAAGGCCGAGTGGGCATCGCCTCCCAGGTTGCCGAGGCTTATCGCGACTTGGTGGATGAGCACAGCGGCGTCGCCCACGCCAGGGTGGTTACGGCGGTGCCCCTGGCCGATGCCGAGCGGCGGGCGGTGGAGGAGAGGCTGAGCCAGATAACGGGCAAGAAGGTGATCACTCATCTTGAGGTGGAGCCAGCCATCGTTGGCGGGCTGGTGGCTCGCGTGGGCGATCGCCTCATAGACGGCAGCACCCGCAGCAAGCTGTTGGCCCTGAAGAGGACCCTGGAGGGTCAGGAGCGCTAGACTTGAAATCATGTAGCTGCAGACTTTCAGGTCTGCATTAGCAGGGCTAAAGCCCTGAAGCTACGAAGCGCGAACTGGAAGGTGGTGACAGCGGCAATGGCCGTACGACCGGAAGAGATAGCCTCCATCATTCGACAGCAGATCGAGCAGTTTGGCACCCAGGTCACGGCAGTGGATATGGGCACGGTGGTGGAGGCCGGTGATGGCATCGCCCGCGTCCACGGCCTCCAGGGCTGCATGTACAACGAGATCCTTCAGTTCCCCAACGACATAATGGGCCTGTCCCTGAACCTGGAAGAGGACACGGTCGGCGCTATCATCCTGGGCGACTACACCGAGATCAGCGAGGGGGACGAGGTGCAGGCTACCGGGCGCATCGTCGAGGTGTCGGTAGGCGATGCCCTCATCGGACGGGTGGTGGACCCCCTCGGCAACCCCCTGGACGGCAAGGGGCCGGTTCCCCGTGACAAGACCGGACCGGTAGAGCGTATCGCTCCCGGCGTGGTACACCGCAAGGGTGTCGATACCCCCGTTCAGACGGGGATCAAGGCTATCGACTCCATGATCCCCCTCGGCCGCGGCCAGCGGGAGCTGATCATCGGCGACCGCTCCACCGGCAAGTCAGCCATCGCCATCGATACCATCATCAATCAGAAGGGCGGCGACCTCATCTGCATCTATGCGGCCATCGGCCAGAAGACCTCCAAGGTGGCCCAGGTGGTGGCCACCCTCGAGCAGCACGGCGCCATGGAGCACACCATCGTCGTGGCGGCCAACGCCTCCGATCCCGCTGCCCTTCAGTATCTGGCTCCCTACGCCGCCTGCGCCATGGGCGAGGAGTTCATGGAGCGGGGCGGCGATGCCCTGGTAGTCTACGACGACCTCAGCAAGCATGCCTGGTCCTATCGCCAGATGTCCCTGCTCCTGCGCCGGCCGCCAGGGCGCGAGGCCTACCCCGGCGACGTTTTCTATCTTCACAGTCGCCTTCTGGAGCGAGCGGCCAAGCTGGCTCCTGAATACGGCGGCGGCTCCCTCACCGCTCTGCCCATCATCGAGACTCAGGCTGGGGACATCTCCGCCTACATCCCCACCAATGTCATCTCCATCACCGACGGTCAGATCTACCTAGAGGCCGACCTGTTCAACGCCGGAATCCGTCCGGCGGTCAACGTGGGGCTCTCGGTATCACGAGTGGGTGGTGCCGCCCAGACGCGGGCCATGCGTCAGGTAGCCGCCCGCCTGCGCCTCGACCTGGCTCAGTTTCGCGAGCTGCAGGCCTTCGCTCAGTTCGGCACCGCCGAGCTGGACGTGGCTACCCGTCGCCAGCTGGAGCGAGGCCAGCGCCTCACCGAGGTGCTCAAGCAGCTCCAGTACGAGCCCATGCCCCTGCATCAGCAGGTGGAGATCCTGTACGCAGCGGTGAACGGCTACCTGGACGACGTAGCAGTGGCCAAGGTGCAGCCCTTCGAGATCGCCTTCCAGCGCTTCATGGAGGCGAATCACCCCGACATTGGCAAGGATATCGAAGATCAGAAGCAGATCACGCCCGAGACCGAGGACAAGCTGAAAGCAGTCATCGCCGAGTTCAAGGAAAGCGTTCCCTACTAGAGCAATCATGGCCACCCTATGTCAGATCCGCCGCCGCATTCGCACCGTCGAGAGCGGTGCGCCCGGACCGCAGCCTGAAGGCTGCGGCATCGGTGGGCTGTGGGATGCCCCAGGCTTTAGCCTGGGGTGCGAGGGTCTGCGGTAATGGCCACCCTATGTCAGATTCGCCGCCGCATTCGCACCGTCGAGAACACGGCCAAGATCACCAAGGCCATGGAGCTGGTGGCTGCCTCCAAGATGAGGCGGGCCCAGGCTCGCGCCCTGGCCGGACGCCCTTATGCGGAGGAGATGCGCTCGGTCCTGGCCAGCCTGGCCGAGACCTTGCCCTTTCAGGAACCCGAGACCATCCATCCTCTCATGCGTCGGCGCGAGGTGGACGCCATCGATATCATCCTCATTACGCCCGACCGCGGCCTCTGCGGCGGCCTGCCTGCCGGTCTGAATCGCCACACCGCCTCCTTCATCGTCGAGCGGCAGTTGCCCGCCAGGCTTATCTGCATCGGTCGCAAGGGGCGCGACTTCTTCCATCGTACCGGGATGGAGGTGGTGGCCGAGTTCGTCGGCCTGGGCGACTACCCCAGCTACGAGGACGTGCGACCTGCCGCTCGCGCGGCCATGGACGACTACATTGACGACCTGGCCGATGAGGTCTATCTGAGTTATCCTTTGTTTGTCAGCACCATGGTTCAGCGGCCGCACATCTTTAAGCTGTTGCCGGTGGAACCCCCCGCGGAGGCGGCCACCTGGGTGGTGGATTACATCTATGAGCCGTCGCGGGAGGACATCATGGCTGAGCTTCTGCCCCGCTATGTGGAGCGGCAGCTCTACGAGGCGGTGCTGGAGGCGGTGGCCAGCGAGCAGTCGGCGCGCATGGTGGCCATGCGCAGCGCCACCGACAACGCCAACGAGATGATCCGCGAGCTTACCCTCACCTATAACAAGGCCCGCCAGGAGAGCATCACGAAGGAACTCCTGGAGCTGACGGGCGGCGCTGAGGTGCTTAGAGGAGAACGCTAGGCTGCCGAACTGTGGACGAAGGGGGCAATAGGCTGAGTAATCAAGGGCAGAAGTGGCAGGGCCCAAAGGGCCGCAGGCTTATGAGACGGTGATGCTATGGCTAAAGGAAAGATAGTTCAAGTGATGGGCACTGTGGTGGACGGCGAGTTCCCGGTGGATGAACTGCCGCCGATCAACGACGCTATCGAGATAGCCATGGACGGCGACAAGCTGCTGGCCGAGGTGCAGCAGCATCTGGGCAACAACTGGGTGCGCTGCCTGACTATGGGTAGCACCGACGGCCTCCGTCGGGGTGCCGAGGCCGTCGACCTCGGCGGCCCCATCAAGGTGCCAGTGGGGCCGGGCACCATGGGTCGCCTGTTCAATGTGCTGGGGCAGCCCATCGACAACCTGGGCGATGTTGAGGCCGCAGACTACTGGCCCATCCACCGTCCGCCGCCTTCTCTGGACGAGCAGGAGACGACGACCACGGTGCTGGAGACGGGCCTCAAGGTCATGGACCTCATCTGCCCCTTCCCCAGGGGCGGCAAGGTGGGCGCCTACGGCGGCGCTGGCGTGGGCAAGACCGTCGTCATTATGGAGCTCATCCGCAACATCGCTCGCGAGCACGGCGGCACATCCGTCTTTGCCGGCGTTGGCGAGCGCTCCCGCGAGGGTAATGACCTCTGGTTCGAGATGAAGGCATCGGGCGTCATCGACAAGACCGTCCTCGTCTTCGGCCAGATGAACGAGCCGCCGGGCGTGCGGGCCCGCGTCGGCCTCACCGGCGTCACCATGGCCGAATACTTCCGCGACGTGGAGGGGCAGGACGTTCTCCTGTTCATCGATAACATCTATCGCTACATCCTGGCCAACATGGAGGTCTCCGCTCTGCTGGGGCGGATGCCCTCCGCGGTGGGCTATCAGCCTACCCTCTCCACCGACGTCGGCGCCCTGGAGGAGCGCATCACCTCCACCAAGCGGGGTTCTATCACCTCCTTCCAGGCCATCTACGTGCCCGCCGACGATTACACCGACCCCGGAATCGTCACCACCTTCGGCCACCTGGACGCGGTCGTCGCCCTGGACCGGGCCATCTCCGAGCAGGGGATCTATCCCGCCGTCGATCCCCTCACCTCCTTCTCCCGCATCCTCGACCCGCGCATCGTGGGGGAGGAGCACTACCAGGTGGCCCGTGGCGTGCAGGCCGTACTCCAGCGCTATCGGGAACTCCAGGACATCATCGCCATCCTGGGCATGGAAGAGCTGTCGGAGGAGGACAAGCTGACGGTGATGCGCGCCCGCAAGATTCAGCGCTTCCTCTCCCAGCCCATGTTCGTGGCCGAGGCCTTCACCGGCCGCGCCGGCAAGTACGTGCCCGTCCGCGAGACGGTGCGCGGCTTCAAGGAGATCCTAAACGGCGAGTGGGACCACCTGCCGGAGCAGGCCTTCTACATGGTGGGCACCATCGAGGAGGCAGCCGAGCAGGCCGAGCAGATGGAGAAGGAAGCGGCCGAGGCAGGGCCCAGGGGGGCATCAACCGGTGCCTAACCTGAAAGTTGACATCGTCACCGCCGAGAGGGTCGTCTTCTCCGAAGAGGACGTCGAGCGGCTGATCGTCCCCGGCATCGAGGGCGAGCTGGGGGTTCTGCCCCTGCACGCGCCTCTTTTGACCACGATCCAGCCGGGGGTACTGCGCGTCGTTAAGGGCGGGGAAGAGACGACCATGGCTATCACGGGCGGCTTCATCGAGGTGCGGGAGAATCGGGTGACCATCCTGGCCGATGCCGCTGAGAGGGGGGAGGAGATCGACGTGGCACGGGTGGAGGAGGCTCGCCGCCGCGCCGAGGAGCGCCTGGCCTCGCGGGAGGCGACCGTCGACATGGTGCAGGCGGAAATGGCCCTCAAGCGGGCCCTCGTGCGCCTCAAGGCGACCGAGCAGATGCGGCGGCGTCGCCGCGGCGCCCCGCCGCCGGCGGGCTAGGCTCGGCGTTCTTCCTCCGGCATGGGATAGGCTCATGGCAGGCGAGCGCTTCATCATCGAGGGTGGGCATAGGCTCCAAGGCACGGCGGAGGTAAGCGGCTCCAAGAACGCGGCCGTGGCTGCCATGGCTGCTTCCCTCTTGATGCCCGAAGAGTGCTATCTGGAGAACGTCCCTGCCATCGGTGACGTCAGGTTCATGGCCCAGGTGCTGGAGAGCCTGGGTGCGGAGGTCGAAAGGCCGTCGCCCTCAGCGCTGCGCCTCAGGGCCGAGCGCATTGTCTCCTTCTCCCCACCCACGGAGCAGGTGGTGAACCTGCGGGCTAGCTTTATGGTCATGGGCCCCCTGTTGGCCCGCTTTGGCCAGGCGGCCTGCAGCCCGCCCGGTGGCGATGTCATCGGCCAGAGGCCCATCGATGTCCACCTGGCCGGCTTTGCTGCCATGGGGGCGGATATTACCCGTGAGGGGGAGAAGTTCGTAGCTCAGGCCAAGAGGCTGCGGGGCGCTCGCTTGTTCATGGACTATCCCAGCGTCCTGGGCACACAGAACCTCATGATGGCTGCCACTCTGGCCAAGGGCACCACCGTCATCGTCAACGCGGCCGCCGAGCCGGAGATCGCCAGCCTGGCAGAGATGTTGAACAAGATGGGCGCCCGCATCCAGGGAGCGGGTTCCCACACGCTGGAGATCGAAGGCGTGGACGCTCTTCATGGCACCAGTCAGCGCATAATCCCTGACCGCATCGAGGCGGGCACCTTCGCCATCGCCGCCGCCATCACCGGTGGTGACGTGCGCATCTGCGGGGTGGAACCTCAGCGTCTGTACTCGCTGGTGGCCAAGCTCAGGGAGGCAGGGGTAAAGGTAGACGAGGGCGAGGATGTCCTGCACGTGCGCAATGCTGACCGACTGACGGCAGTGACTATACAGGCGGTGCCCTATCCTGGGCTGGCCACCGACCTTCAGGCGCCTATGGCCGCTCTTCTCACCCAGGCGCAGGGCGTGAGCTATGTCCACGAGAGGGTTTTCGACAATCGTCTGTTGTATGTCAGCGAGCTGCGAAAGATGGGGGCGGAGGTGGTCTCCACCGGTACCACCGCCATCATCAGCGGGCCGACTTCGCTCATAGGCACCAGCGTTTGCGCTCTCGACATCCGGGCAGGCGCGGCGCTTGTGCTGGCGGGACTAGCCGCCCGCGGCAGGACAGTGATCTCTGATATCGATCACCTGAACCGCGGCTATCAGTGTCTCGACGGCAAGCTGCGGTCCCTGGGAGCAAACATCCAAAGCGCATAGCATTTCCGCCGTCGATCGAGTCTTGGGTTGGGGGTGGGGAGTATGTTCGGTAAGAGAATAGGGGTGGACCTGGGCACGGCCAACGTGTTGGTCTACGTGAGGGGCAAGGGCATCGTCATCCAAGAGCCCTCGGTGGTGGCGGTGGCTCAGCGGGACAACAGCATCGTGGCTGTGGGAAGCGAGGCCCGTGACATGTTGGGGCGCACGCCGGGGCCTATCGCTGTGATCCGGCCCATGCGCGATGGCGTTATCGCTGACTACCTGACCACCGAGGCCATGCTGCGCTACTTCATCGGCAAGGTGGTGGGGTGGTTCCGTCTTATCAACCCAGAGGTCATGGTCTGCACACCGGCAGGGGTGACCAGTGTAGAGCAACGGGCGGTGCGTGATGCCGCCGAGGCAGCTGGCGCTCGCCGGCCAGCCAATCTAGTGCCCGAGCCCCTGGCTGCTGCCATCGGTGCTCGCATGCCTGTGGACACACCGCGAGGTCACATGGTGGTGGATGTCGGCGGTGGCCGCACTGAAGCCGCCGTCATATCCATGTACGGCATCGTCACCAGTGAATCGGTGCGAGTGGCCGGCGACCGCTTAGACGAGGCCATCGCCACCTATGTCAAGCGTCGCCATAACCTGATCATTGGCGACCGCACTGCCGAAGAGGTGAAGATCGCTGTAGGTAGCGCTCTCCCCGTGGAGGAGGAACTGACCACAGAGGCGCGCGGGCGTGACCAGATCAGTGGTCTGCCCAAGAACATCACTGTGACCTCCCAGGAGATCACCCAGGCCATTCAGGATCCCCTGGCCAGCATCCTGGGCGCCATCCGGGCGGTGTTGGAGCGAACGCCGCCGGAGTTGGCCTCCGACGTAGTAGACAGGGGCATTGTCCTTACAGGGGGTGGTGCTCTCGTCCGTAACCTGGACCGCCTGATTACCCAGGAGCTCGGCATCCCCTGCTCGCTGGCCGAAAACCCCATGGAGTGTGTGGCCATCGGGGCCGGTATCGCCCTGGAGCACCTAGACCTCATCCGTCGTGCCCAGCCCGTCGAGGGCGATTTCCTGGCTGGATACTAGCGCCGCTTCGCCGGCTGTTCCAGGGCCTTCAGGTGGAAGGTCATGCTCTGAAGGGCAAGGACGGGGTCGATCTGACGCAGCTCCACGTGGGCGGGCCTGCGGGGGCATAAGGGCGCGTAATTGAGGATGGCCTTCACGCCGCAGCGCACCAAGGCGTCGACCACTGCTTGAGCTTCAACAGCGGGTACCGCCACAATGCCGATATCCACCGGATCTTCGCGCAGCCTCTGTTCGAGCTCGCTCGCGTGTCTAATTGTCACCGATGCCAGCTTCTGGCCCACAATCTGGTGGTCCACGTCGAAAGCCTGAACGACCTGGAAGCCCTGGCTGTCAAACCCGCCGTACTCCAGGATGGCCCGTCCCACCTTGCCCACTCCAACAAGGGCTATCCGCCACCGGCGGTTGAGGCCGAGGATGCGCCATAGCTCCTCCAGAAGCTGGCCCACGTTGTAGCCACGCCCCTGCTTGCCAAAGCGGCCAAAATAGCTCAGGTCCTTGCGAATTTGGGCCGGCGTTACCCGCGATATCCTGGCCAGGCCCATCGAACTCACCACTTCTTGCCCTCTGGACTGTAGCAGGGCTAAGCAGCGGGCATAAAGTGGCAGGCGATCGATGACTACATCAGGGATCTCGGTGACTCTGGCTGTCTTTGGATTGCGTGTCAACTTGTGCCTCGCCTCAGCAAGCGACTATCGTTGCCAATCCCTCACTGTCCCAAAGCCAGTGGCCTTGTGCCTTTTTTCGCAATCAGTCTACACCACCAAGGCCCCGTTCCGTCAACTTAGGCCCAGAAGAAACCACCACCTCTTAGTATGCTTTTCCTTCCCCTATTGGGATAGGATAGCTACAGAGGTTATAATGCACTACGAGTCTGTCGCCGTAGAGAGCAGGGGTGTCAAGGCGGTACGGGTGGCGAGGATTCGAGGAAGGACAGGTCCCGTGAAGCGAATACTGGCAGCACTAGTGCTAGCTTCCCTTCTGGGGCTGCTAGCCCCGGCCTGTGGGGGAGGCTCCGAAAGCGTCCTTCCTGCGCCTGGCCCGGCGGGTGAGACCGTGATCAGGGTGGAGATGCGCAACAACTTCTTTTCCCCTAACGCCCTCACCGTCAGGGCGGGAAGAGATTACCTCCTCGAGCTGCGCAACAGGGATGGAGAGACTCACAATCTGCGGATAGCAGGCATCGACAACGATTACGAGACCGACGATGACCTCGTGTCTGACAACGTCGATCCTGGCAAGACCGGCAGCCTGGAATTTCGGATCGACCAGGCGGGTGTCTACCGCTTTCGCTCCGACTCTCCGCCCATCGGCATGGAGGGCACCCTCACCGTGTGGGAGGCCCCCCCGATCGCGACGCTTGCGCCTGCCTCCCCCAGCCCGACGGTGGAGGCTGAGTCGCCCACGCCGAGCCCGACGGTGGAGGCTGAGTCGCCCACGCCGAGCCCGACGGTGGAGGCTGAGTCGCCCACGCCGAGCCCGACGGTGGAGGCTGAGTCGCCCACGCCGAGCCCGACTGTGGAGGCTGAGTCGCCCACGCTGAGCCCGACTGTGGAGGCTGAGTCGCCCACGCCGAGCCCGACGGTGGAGGCTGAGTCGCCCACGCCGAGCCCGACGGCGGCGGTTGAGTCGCCCACGCCGAGCCCGACGGTGGAGACTGAGTCGCCCACCCCGATGTCCACTCCCGCTGGCGAATGACCTGTTGTAGTCCCTCCTGGGATAGCATCGGGACGTGGGGCTGTGGGGGGAAGAAGTGAACGAATGAGAACAGGGCAAGGTGTCACAGAACTGGTGGAGCGAATGCTGGCCGGCGACACGCTGGCCTTGCCTCGTCTTATCAGCCTGGTGGAGGGGGAGAGCGAGGCAGTGGCGGACATCATGCGCCGCATCGGCCCCCACACCGGGCGCGCCTACTGCATAGGGGTCACCGGGCCGCCAGGGACGGGCAAGAGCACAGTAGTGGACAAGCTCACCGCCATCATGCGCGAGAAAGAGCTGTCGGTGGGCATTGTGGCTGTCGATCCCTCCAGCCCCTTCTCCGGCGGCGCCCTCCTGGGCGACCGCATCCGCATGCAGCAGCACTATCTCGACCCGGGCGTATTCATCCGCAGCATGGCCACTCGCGGCAGCCACGGCGGCTTGCCTGTCACCGTCCAGGGGGTCATCAAACTCCTCGATGCCAGCGGCCGCGACGTGATCGTAGTGGAGACGGTGGGCGTCGGCCAGACAGAGCTGGATGTGGTCAACGCCGCCGATATCGTCATCGTCGTGCTCACGCCCGAATCTGGCGACGCCGTCCAGGCCATGAAGGCGGGTCTGTTCGAGATCGCCGACATCTTTGCCGTCAACAAGGCCGACCGTGAGGGAGCCCCGCGCATGAAGGCTGAGTTGGAGGTGTTTGTGGCCATGAAGCCGGGCGAGCCCATCCCCGTCGTGCTCACCCAGGCTCATCGTGGCATTGGCATCGATGAGCTGTACGAGGAGCTGGAGCGTCGCCGCCGCATCCAGGAGGAGAACGGTGAGCTGGAGAGGCGTCGCCGTCAGCGCCGCCGCGAGGAGTTCCTAGAGATGCTTCAGCGCAAGGTGCGGGGGCGGTTCCTGGATTTCGCCGAAAAGGACGGTCAACTGAAGGATCTCGCCGAGCGGGTGGTGGCAGGGGAACTGGACCCTCACTCAGCCTGCGCCCAGGTGCTGGACGACCGTCAGTGGCTGGGCAAGTGGCTCAGCCAGGGGCAGTAGGGGAAGAAGGCCGCCACCCGTGGGCGCATCCCAGCGTCCATCCACGGCGCGGCATTCGCTTCGAGGGGGCGGGCCGGTTGAAATAAGACCCTTCGCTACGCTCAGGGTGACAACCACGGGTAGCGTCATTCTGAGCGAAGCGAAGAATCCCAGCGAGGCGGCTGTGCCTTGAGTGGGAAGGTGGCTTATTCTACGGGGATCCCTGCCAGGTACTTGGCAATGTTCTTCTTTGCCTCCAGGTCATAGGTGCCGAGGATAGCAATGGTCTCCATCACCGGCGAGCCACCCCCGTGAAGCCCGGCTACCTGCATCAGCATCCCCTGACCGGAGCAGATCACGTCGCTCAGGGCTCGGAAGCAGCGATGTTGATTCTCCGCCGAGATTTCGGGGTTCCTCATCATATACTTCTCTAGGAGGGGCCCTATCTGCTCGTGATAGAAGTCCCCCTCAGGGGGCAGGGTCGCTGGCATACCTCCAGCCAGGTCGGCTACGATCTCATACTCGTGATAGATGTTCACCCCGGCATGCCTGCGACCCACGTTGCAGTAGACCACATCCGGGGTGTAGGTCCCTGAAGCTTGCTTCTCTGCGGTCACGGCAGCGGCGATCCCTGCCGCGTACACCAGCTCGGCAACACTGATCATCTCGGCGAGCTTGTGCCTCACATGCTGGGCCTTCTCTATCCCGTTATACTCAGCCACCAAAGCGGCTAACCCCATGAGCACATCTGACGTCGCCGGCTTGCATCCGGTGTAGCTATGGCGGTGATAAAGGGCGAACAGCAGAGCCAGCATCCCCCCATAGTCCCTCTCCCCGCACATGAACACCCTCTCCCAGGGCACGAAGACGTCGTCGAAGATGGTGAAGGATTCCATATCGCCGAAGGTGGCTATGGGGGCATGGAGCTTCCGCCTTGGTCTGGGCAAGGATGGGCGAGATACCAGGTGAATCCCCTCCCAGTCGGCGGGCAGGGCGAAGGACACAGCCCAATCGCTCTCCTCCTGGGTCAAGAAGCGTGTGGGCACAACGATGATCTCATCGGCATAGGGGGCGATGGTGTTGTGGGCCTTCGCCCCCCGCACCACGATCCCGTCGCTCTTCCGCTCCACGATCCTGAGGTAGAGGTCGGGGTCGACCTGCTCGTGGGGTCGTTTCTTCCTGTCCCCCTTGACATCGGTCTGGGCGCAGTTGGCGCAGAGGTCGTTCTCCTGGAAATAAGCCAGGTACTTGAGAAACCGCTGGTTATACTCCGTCCCCAGGGCTTGGTCCATAGCATAGGTAATTACGGACAGGGCATTCATGGCGTCGATTCCCATACAGCGCTGGATGCAGCCGCCGGTCTTATGGCAGGCAAGCCGGGTCATCTTCTGCTTGTTCAGCAGGTCATCAACGCTCTGATGGATGTGACAGAAGCGGCTTATCTTCTCCCCGGTGAGGTGGGAAGTGGCTGTCATTATGCCATCATACTGGGGGTCCTGAGCCAGGTCGTAGGTCTGATTGATGACATTGATAGCGGGGGCCATCCTGGGGTCATCCCTGCCCACCAGCTCCCCGTCGATGTAGACATTGTTCCTCATCTTGAAAAGCTTATCTCGATACTCCTGAGAGGTCCTCATGGTTCCGTCCTTTCAGTCGTTATGGTAGCGCCTTGCCATCGGGGCCAGAAAACTCGCCCCCCATTATAGTCCATGCCAGGTGCAGAGGCCTCAGTCGAACTCGGGGACGGCCGTTTTTTTGAGGACCTGGTTCTCTAGGGAGAGCTTGGCCACCAACTGCTTGAGACATTCGTTGTACAAGCTCCCGCCCGGGGACTCGTCTTTGGGGTTCTTTACCTATGGTCTGGTTGTCTACAGGTAGGCCTGCAGGCGCTCGACGAGTGCTTTCGCCTGCTCTTGAGGCGTGCCCGCCAGGAACTCGCGCTTTCTCTCGGTGGCCTCGGCCTGGGCCAGGCCGTCCACGATGGTCGGCGAGCCTGGCAGCCCTATCATCTCCGGGTCAACGTCTATGTCTTCGGCGGCCCAGATGGTGACTGGGCCCTCGGCCTCCGCCCAGGCCTTGCGCTCCATGTCCATGAAGCGCGGCTCGTTGGCTCCTACCTTCACCGAGGCGGTGCACGGCAGGGGCACTTGGATAACCTCGTATCCGCCGGCCAGCTCTCGCTTGGCCTTCACCATCCCCGAGTCTGGCAGCACCTCCAGGTCTTCGGCATAGGTGATCTGGGAGGCGTTCAGCCACTCGGCGATGCCCGGGGGCACCTGGGCGGTGGCGCCATCGGAGGACTCCTCGCCGCAGAGGATGAGGTCGTAGTCGCCGATCTTGCGGATGCCTTGGGCCAACGCGTAGGAGGTCGCCAGGGTGTCGGCAGCGGCGAAGGCCCTATCGCTCAACAGGTAGGCCTCGTCGGCTCCCATGGCCAGGGCCAGGCGCAGATAGGGGGCGAACAGAGGTGGCCCCATGGCCACGACGGTAACCTTGCCGCCGTGCTGCTCTTTCAGGGTAAGGGCCATCTCCAGGACGTTCATGTCGGGGGGGTTGATCTCCGAGCGAACGTCCCCCCGCTCGATAGTCATAGTCTCGGAGTTTACCTTCACCTCTTCCGGCTTAGGGACCACCTTCACACAGGCGATAATGTGCAGCGGCCGCATCGCTCTTACCTCCCACCGTTGCCGCCGCGGGCTCTCTTGACAGCCTCGATGAGGGGCGGCAGCACATTGAACATGTCATCGACGATGCAGTAGTCAGCCTGCTCGAAGATCGGGGCCTCTGCATCGATGTTAATGGCTACAATGGTCTCGGCCTTCTCGACGCCCACCGTGAACTGGAAGGCGCCGCTGATGCCGCAGACGATGGCCAGCTTGGGACGGGTGACGTAGCCAGTCTGGCCTATCATGCAGTCACGCGACACCCAGCCCTCGTCCACGGGCACCCGCGACCACCCCACCTCGCCGTCCAGGAGGCTGGCCAGTTCATTGACGAGGGTGAAGTCGCCCTGGCAGCCCCTGCCAGCGGCCACCAGCACCTCGGCCTTGGTGATGTCCACGCCCTGGCCGACAGCGTGCTCCACCACCTGAACCTTGATGTCCTTTTCGGCCAGTTTCACCGGCACGCTGACCACCTTGGCCTGGCGAGCGGTGTCGGGCTCCGGCACCGCGAACACCCCCGGCCGCACGGTGGCCATCTGTGGCCGGTTGTCTGGGCACTTGATGTAGGCAAGAATGCCGCCACCGAAGCCGGTTACCTCGCCGATCAGCAGGCCAGTTTCCTCTTCCAGCTTCAGGTCCGTGCAGTCGGCGGTGAGGCCGGTGCGCAGCCGCACAGCTATGCGACCGGCCAGGTCGCGACCGTTGGGGGTTGCTCCCAGGAGGAGGATGTCTGGCTTCCCTTCGAGGATAAGCTCCGTGAACACCTTTGTGTAGCCATCGGTGGTGTACTGACGCAGGAGGGGATCATCCGCCACTCGTACCTCGTCGGCGCCGGCAGCGATGGCCTCCTGGGCCAGGCCGCTCAGCTGGTCGCCCAGGAGAACGCCCACAACGGGGATGCCCCGGCCGTTGGCCAGCTCGCGGGCTTTGCCCATCAGCTCCAGGGATACACCCTCCAGCCGGCCCTCATCCTGCTCTAAGTACACCCAGATGGCGTTGGCTTCCTTGGCACCGTACAGTGACTTGGTCATCGCTTACGACCTCCCGGAGGTGGCGTCGCTGGCCACCGCTTCACTTTGCAGAGCCAGGTGGGCTACCTCGGCGAGGTCCATCACCCGCAGCTTCGACTTGCCAACCACGCTCAGGCTGTCCTCCAGGCAGGATAGGCAGTGAGGACAGCAGGTGACTACTACCTCTGCCCCCGTCTCTGCGGCCTCTGCGATCCTCAGGTCAGAGAAGCGCTCCCCGGCTGCTGTCTCCATCCACATCCGGCCGCCACCACCTCCGCAGCAGAGCGTATCCTCGCGACTACGCTCCATCTCCAGCAGCTCCAGGCCGGGAATGCTCTGAAGGACTTGGCGAGGCTCGTCGCATATGCCGTTGCGGCGACTCAGGTAGCAAGGGTCGTGATAGGTTACCTTCAACGGAAGCTCGTTCTCGAACTTCAGGCGCTCGCCCTCGATCAGTTCCAGAAGGTACTGGCTGTAATGCAGAGGGCGAAAGTCGCCGCTGAGGTTGGGATAGCGGTTGGCGAACATGTCGTAGGAGTGGGGGGAGACGGTGACTATCGTCTTCACTCCCGCCTCCTGGAAGAGGCGGGAGTTAGCGTCGATGATCTCCGCCGCATACTCCCCGTGGCCCACGCTCCTTACGGCGTCGCCGCAACTGGGCTCACGCTCTCCCAGGGTGCCGAAAGTCACTCCGGCCGCTTCGAACAGCGACACCAGGGCGCGCGCCACCTTCTGGATGCGCCTGTCGTAGGCAGCGTCGTCGCCCACGTAGAGAAGGATCTCATCATCGGGCGAGAATTCCTTGACGGTCATCCCCTTCGTCCACAGGGGGCGCTCCGACGGCGGGCGGCCCCAGGCATTGCCGTCGAAGTAGATGTCCCAGAGCAGGGTAGGAAGACCTTCGGGGACCTCCCGCTCCTTCCAGGCCAGTTGGCGCAAGCCAAGAATGGCCTTTGTAATGTCTACTTCGTGGGGGCAGCGACTCTCGCACCACAGGCAGGTGGTGCACTCCCACAGACCATCGGCCCAGCCGGGCAATCCTAGCTGGGCCTGGCGAACCATCTTCCGAATGCTGATAGTCTCGCCTTTCACCAGGCCCAGCGGGCAGATAGCCGTGCACACACCGCACTGGAAGCAAGGCGCTGCCGCTCCTCCCGTGGCCTTGTCCACTCGTTCCCAGGTCTCGTCTTCTAGGACTACGCTATCAACTGGCTGGCTCACCACTGGCCACTCCTTCGGCTAGTTTCTGCGCATAGTTCTGGACAACCTCGTGCATCTCTCGCATCTTGGCGGCCCACTCCTTGCCTTCGGACGCCGAGTTCCAGTGAAGCTGTAGCCGCTCAGGCTCGATACCCTGGCGGGTGAACTTGCGGTGCCAGAACTGGAACCGTTTGAATGTTTGCTGGTTGGCGTAGTTGTAGTGACAGTCGGACCCCTTTTCGGTCAGGCGACAGCCAGTGACCAGCACCGCCCCCGCTCCCTTATCGAAGGCGCGAGCGATGAATTTCTCCTCCAGCCGCGCTGAGCACATCAGCTTGATGATCCGAGAGGATGGTGGGTACTGGATCTTCTCGATGCCCGCCTGGTCAGCGCCGGGGTAGGAGCACCAGTTGCAGGTGAAGACCACCACCTTCTCCTCAGGCTTCTCGGCCAGGGCGGCGTCGATCTGGGCCAGGACCTGCTCCTTGGTGAAGTAGGGCATGATCACGGCATCGTAGTTGCAGACGGCGGCGCAGTTGCCGCACCCCGTGCAGGCCGCCTCGTGGAAGACGATTTCGCCTTCCTTCACTTTGCCGATGAGTTCGATGGCGCCGAAGGGGCAGGCGGGAACGCAGATGCCGCACTTTATGCACTTATCCTCCACCAGGTGGGCGGTAATGGGCTCCTTCTCGATGGTGTCGCGAGACAAGATCAGTCCTGCCTTGGACGCTGCGGCCAGAGCCTGGGCGATGCTCTCTCGCACATCCTTCGGGTACTGGACTGTCCCTGCCAGGTAGATGCCGGGCGAGGCTGCCTCGGCGGGGCCCAGCTTGGGATGGCGCTCCAAGAGGAAGCCGTCCTCGCTGCGGGATACCCTGAGCTGCTCGGCGACGTTTTCCTCCTGGGGCTGAAACCCCACGACCAGCACTAGCAAATCGGTGGGGATGGTCAGCTCCACGCCCGTGAGTTCATCGCTCAGCGCCACGGCACCGTTGGGGTAGGTGATGACCTTGTCTGGCGTGCTGTCGGGGTCGTAGCGGAAGAACTGGACGCCCTCTCTTAGGGCCTCCTCATACATCTCCTCGGACTCGCGGCTGAAGGTACGGATATCGCGGTAGAGGACACGCACCTTCTTGCCAGCTCGGCGCAACTTCAGCGCCTGGCCAATCATCGATGTACAGCCGTAGCGGCAGCAGCCAATGCTATCGGTGCGAGAGCCCACGCAACCGATGAAGGTGACATGCTCGCCCGGCACGTCAGGCATCATCCCCGCCAGCTCCAGGTTGGTGACCACACGGGGGTCTTTGCCGTAGTTGAATTCGGTTGGCTGGTAGGGTCGGGCACCCATGGCCAGGACTATAGCGCCTGCCTGTAGCTCCTGGCCATCGGTCAGGCGAGCGGTGAATTGGCCCACGACGCCACCAATGTGCTCGATCTCCGTGCCCAGGTGCAGGTGAACGCCGGTCTCCTCTACTTCCTTCTTTTTCTTCTCTATCAGGTCACGCGCATTCGGGCCGGCGGGGGAGAGCCGCCCCAGCCGCCGCAGCATGCCACCCAGCTCCGGCTCCTTCTCAACCAGGTGGGTCTCGTACCCCTGCTGGGCCAGGTTGGCAGCGGCGGTCATGCCAGCGACGCCACCGCCGATCACCAGTGCCTTCTGAACCACCGGCGCGCGGCCAACCTCCAGTGGCTGGAGCAGGCGGGCCTTGTCCACCCCCATCTTGATCATCTCGCGGCCCTTGAAGTTCGCTTCCTCCGGGTAGTCTTTGTGTACCCAGGAGTCCTGGTTCCTCAGGTTGACCATCTCCAGGAGGTAGGGGTTAAGGCCGCCCAGGCGGCAGGCGCGGCGGAAGGTGGGTTCGTGGGTCCAGGGGGAGCAGGCGGCTATCACCGCCCGGGTGATCTTCTTCTCCTGGATGACGTTGGCGATCTCCTGCACCTGGTTGCCGGCGCAGCTATACATCTGACTCTGGGCGTGGACGACGTCCGGCAGGGTGAGGGCGTACTCCACTGCCTTCTCGACATCGATGACGGAGGCGATGTTGGTGCCGCAGTGGCAGACGAAAACGCCGATACGTGGCTCCTCCATGTTTTCGATGGGTTCGCCCATCTCCGGCTCGGGCCACTTCCTTTGCTCGATGTCGGTCAGGGCGGAGGCGGCTGCCCCACTCCCTTCGGCGACGCTATCGGGGATGTCCTTGGGCCCGCTCGCGCAGCCGGCCGCGAAGATGCCCGGCCGGGTGGTGGTGATCACTCCTCCCTCGGCCTCTACCATCTTCAGGAAGCCGTCCTCGTCCACCTCTATCCCTAGCAATTCGGCCAGCTTCTCCAGCCCCTCGGGAGGCCGCACCGCTGTGGCCAGGACCACCATGTCGGCCTCGGCCGTCTCCAGCTGGCTGGTGTCGGTGTTCTCGTAGCGCACGATGAGGCCCTTGCCGTTGGGGCTGATGTCCGCCGGATGGCCACGGACGAACTTGGCCCCCTCCTGCCGCGTGCGGTCGAAGAATGCGTCGAAGCCCTTGCCGTAGGCTCGCACGTCCATGTAGAGGACGGTGATGTCCTTGACGCCGTGGGTGAGGGCCTGGTAGGTCTCCTTGATGGAGTACATGCAGCAGAAGCGAGAGCAGTAGCGGTAGAAGTGGTGGTCGCGGGAGCCCACGCAGAGCACGAAGAAGATGTTATCAGGGTGCCGGCCGGTGGAGGGCTTGATGATCTCGCCGCCGGTTGGCCCCATCGAGGCGAGCATTCGCTCGAATTCCATGGAGGTGAGCACGTCGGGGTGCTTACCGTAGCCATAGTGGCGGAGGAGGGCGGGGTCGATGAGGTCAAAGCCAACGGCCACGATGATGGAGGATACCTCCCTGGTCAGCAACTGCTCGCGAGGCATGAAAAAGTCGATACACTTGGGTCCGCAGGCCTGGATGCAGCGATCGCAGGGGAAGTAGTTGGGCGGCTCGTTCAGGCAGAGGTCCATGTCTATGATGTAAGGGGCAGGCTCAGCCTGATCCATGGGGGTGTAGATTGCCTTACGGGAGGCCATGCCCACATCGAACTCGTTGGGTACGGACTGGGGGCAAGCCTCGGCGCACAGGTTGCAGCGCGTACACTCATCGGTCACGAAGCGCGACTGCAGCTTGATGCCCACACGAAAGCTGCCCGGTTCTCCCTCTACCGACTCCACCTCGGCGGGCGAAAGGACCTCGATGTTCGCGTGCTCTCCGACCTCGGAGAGTTTGGGCATCTCAATTCATATGGAGCAGTCCAGGGTAGGGAAATTCTTATCCAGGGCGGCCATCTTGCCGCCGATGGTAGGCGACTTCTCCACCAGCACCACCTTGCTGCCGGAGTCGGCCAGGTCTAAGGCCGCCTGAACGCCGGCGATGCCACCGCCTATAATTAACACCGTGTCCTTCATGACGCCTCCTGCTTCTTCGCATAGTCGTAGCCCGCGTTGAAGGCCTTGAGGTTCAGCTCCACGAGCCGCGGCCGCAGCGTATTGCGGATCGACTGCTCCGCTGCTTGGGGGCTTATCAGGCCGGTGGCGCCGCTGAAGAAGCCCACCATGACCACATTGGCCACGATGCGCCTGCCCAGCTCCTCGGCTATGCGTGTGGCTGGGATCCCTCGGTAGGGGCCCTCGTCTTCAAAGGGCTTGACTAGGTCCGACTCGGTGAGAAGGACGCCGCCCTCCACCAGGTTGGGGCGATAGCGCTCATAGGCCTCCTGGAACATAGCCACGAAGTGATCGGGGTGGGTTACCAGAGGGTAGTCGATGGGACCGTCGTCGATGATGACGTCGGCGTTGCTGGCACCGCCGCGGGCCTCAGGGCCGTAAGACTGGCTGAAGACGGCCTCCTTGCCGTCGTAGAGGGCCGCCGCCTT
>Ga0315549_1000649_pt1 | contig 40397 bp, 41 predicted proteins | sample SalMarSW160200MG_FD_203101 | JGI IMG/M metagenome (GOLD analysis project Ga0315549, IMG submission 203101) | Salt marsh sediment microbial communities from the Plum Island Ecosystem LTER, Massachusetts, United States - Salt Marsh Sediment SW1601-200 ...
CTCATTTTTCATCTCTTCCGTCACTTCATTATCATTTATGATAAGAGTCTCCGGATCTATTGCTACTCCTTTTTCCTTACACAATATTTCTACTGACTCTGCTATCCATAATGCCCCTGTGACATCAGCAGCAGGTGCATTTTCTCCCACAACAATTATTACAGCAGGATTACCCTGGGAATTCACAAAGAAATCTTTGAGATCCTTGGGAGTTCCTAAGGTTTTTTCTTCATTTCTGTTCAATGCCCATGCAATTGCTGATACAAGCACCACAACACATACTATAAGGGCAATTAAACTTTTTTTCATTCTATCACCGCTTTATATGCAGTTTTATATTGCACTGTTCCTAATATATACTCCCGAGTATATAAACTTTTCCTGATTTCATCCTTATACTTTTACTCTATATGGGAAATTTTTATAAATCGTATTAAAAGAAATATATACAAAAGGAGATGATAAAATGAAAAGATACAGAGTTCATCGGTTGGATATCGATATGTCAAAGGAACAGGACAAACTGGAGCAGTTCCTCAATAACGTGGAGGGAGAGGTTATCTCGGTAATTCCCAGCGTTACTCCCAAGTTCACTCCCGGAGGAATGGGTGCACGGGTAAATTTCCTGCTCATCGTGGAGAAGGTAGCTTCTTTTTAAGATTTGGTACAATACTGAAATCTAATTGAAGTATTCCTTAATCGTAAGAAAATTAAGAACACGTAATGCCCAACAGCCTCGCAATCTCATCACAGGCATCTAATGCTTTCAGCAGTTCATTGTTCGCGTATATAGTATTTCCTGTGGTGTTAGCATTATCGATGTGCTCCTGCATTTCGTCTAAGAGATCTTGTATATCTTCAGGTACACCTCCTGGCAAGTTTTCCTCAATGCACCCAAAGTACGCGTTCACCTGTGCCAAATGATAGTTCTTCACAGGTAAGAAGGCTGCTATTGGGTTTATTACTTGAGGAACGTACTCATCAGCACCGATATCGAATCCACTTCCTTGTGGTCGTGAGTCACCGTCCATATCAGTATAAACACCTGCATCGGTACCTGCGTCAATGCATGGTGAAGAAGATGTGAGGTGATACGTTCCATCGAGTTGCGGATCTTGCGATATCGAGCCAATACCTGGTGTTACATTAACGTAGTCAGTGCCGTTACCCCAGAAATTATTGTATGTACATAGAGGTGAACCTGTTCCATAGTCGTAAATTCCAAATACCCCATTAGAAAAAACAATGTTATTCGTTATCGTAGGACTGCTTGAGACGTTGCGGATACCATACCATGTATTTCCTGTTATCGTATTATTCGTTATCGTAGGACTGCTTGAGTCGTTGCAGATACCATCCGATGTATTTCCTGTTATCGTATTATTCGTTATCGTAGGGTTACTGCTTAAGAAGTTGACGATACCATGCAATGTATTTCCTGTGATCGTGTTGTTCGTTATCGTGGGGCTGCTTGAGTCGTTGTAGATACCATACCCGTTTCCTGTTATCGTATTATTTGTTATTATTCCTGAAGAATCATCACGGTACCTGACTCCGGTTCCGCCATTCGTTATTGTAAACCCACTGATATTCACTGTTGCACCACTTCTAACATCTACCACGAGCGATCCACCACCATCAATAGTCGTCATAGAAGCTCCATCTCCGATCAATGACAAATTTTTGCTATTAATTAATAAATTTTCGTTGTACGTTCCTGCATGAACGTATATCGTATCGCCACTGGAAGCATTATTTATTGCGGTCTGAATAGATTGACCAGAGTATACGTGACAGTCCGCTGCACTTACAGAATTAAGCACTATCAACAAAGACACTAAAAGAACTGTTGTTATTACTCCTCCTTGTATTTTCCTCATTTAATCACTCTCATTAATAATGCTACATTTTATACTTATATGTTATATAAAAAGCTTTTGGTTTATTGAAATTTCTCATAAACAAGCATAGACAAAAAAACCAAAAAAACATAGCCGGGCGCGGATTCGAACCGCAGTCGCTGGCTCCAAAGGCCTGCAGGATTGTCCTCTACCCTACCCGGCTCTGGATCAAAATTTCTCATTATCGTATATAAAGTTTGTTAGGCAAAAGAGTTAAAAACCGTGGAAATGGTAAAAGACCATGAACGAAGAAATAAAAAAAAGAGTATATAAACTTGCTTCTGAGTATGAGGAGATATATGGAAACTGCCCACAGAGCATTTTTGCTGCAGTAGGTGAAGTTTTTGGATTCGCGAATGATGAAGTTTTTAAAAGTGCTACGGGACTTGCAGGGGGATGTGCGTTATCTACGAATGGCACATGCGGAGCCTTAACGGGAGGAGTAATGATAATAGGATACAAGTATGGTAGAAATTATGAAGAGTACAAAAAAGGAAAAAAGGGAATGAGAGCATATGAATTATCAAAAAAACTTTATGACAGATTTATTGAAGAATACGGATCATGTGTATGTAAAGATATCCAGAAAAAGATCTTTGGAAGGTCTTATGATCTGTGGGATCTGGAAGATTATAAAAAATTCGATGAAGCCGGAGCACATAAAGACAAATGCACGAATGTTGTTGGAAAAACAGCCATGCTTGTCGCCGAGATTCTTCTTGAAGAAGATTAAGTTTTTAAGATTTGAAAATAGTTAGAGATTATGATAACACAAAAAGATGCTCAGGAAATTTTGGAAGAGTACGATCCGGATAACATAACTATTGGTGTTCTTGGTGGACACTCTGCATTAGATGTCTGTCACGGAGCAAAGAAGTATGGATTTAAGACTTTGGCTGTATGCCAGAAGGGGCGAGAAAAAACATACACCAGATATTTCAAAACTCGCGGAAAAAAAGGATGCATAGATGATATTATACTCTTAGAGAAGTTCAGGGATGTTGTAAAAGTTCAGAAAGAACTGAGAGAAAGAAATACAATATTTATTCATAACAGGTATTTCTGGGTTTACTGCGATTTTAACGAGATAGAAAACGATTTCAGAGTTCCTATATTCGGAACGAGAACTATGTTAAAACTTGAGGAGAGGGACGTTCCGAAGAATCAGTACTATCTTTTGAAAAAAGCAGGTATAAGGATCCCGGAGATATTTGAAAGTCCAGAAGATATAGATAGGCTTGTTATCGTCAAAGTTAACGAGGCGTTACGAGGATATGAAAGAGCTTTCTTCTATGCTGCTTCTCATGAGGATTACGTAAAAAAATCAGATGAACTTTTAAAAAAAGGCGTGATAACTAAGGAAGATCTTGAAAAAGCGGTCATCGAAGAGTACGTAGTCGGTGCTCCCGTGAATTTCAATTATTTCTATTCTGTAATCGATGACGAGTTAGAGTTAATGGGTACGGATACGAGAAGACAGACTAATCTCGATGGATTATTGAGGCTCCCGGCAAACGAACAACTTGAGATTCTCAAATATTTAGATGTAAAGCTCGTAGAAACAGGACATTATGCAGTCACGACAAAGGAATCGATAATAGAAAAGATATTTATCCTTGGAGAAAAATTCGTGGAAATAAGTAAAAAAGAGCATCCTCCCGGCATTATCGGTCCTTTTGCATTACAGGGAGCTGTGGCTGCTTATGAGGGTAGAGAAGAACCCGTTATCTTTGATGTTTCCATGAGGATTCCAGGAAGCCCTGGAACGAGATTCACTCCGCATACAGGATATTTATACGGCGAGACAATGAGTTACGGCGAGAGGATAGGAATGGAGATAAGAAATGCATTGGACCAAAAGAGATTAAAAGAGATCATTACATGATAAAAACTCTTTTATTTCTTTCTATTGTAGGAAAAGTATGATAGTATGTTTTGATCTTGAAGGACCAATATCCCCACAGGACAATGCTTATGAATTGATGAAACTTATTCCTTATGGTGGCGAAATTTTTTCAAAGATATCAAAGTACGATGACATCCTGGCATTGAAAAAGAAAGATTATGAGGCGGGGTATACATTAGCTTTAATACTCCCGTTTTTAATTTCTCACAAAATAAATGAAGAGGATATAAAAAAAGTTTCAGAAAAAGCTAAAATAAATGAAGGAGTAAAAGAACTTGTATCCGTGCTTAAAAAAAAGCATAAATTTTATATAATCTCGACAAGCTATGAACAGCATGCTTATTCTATAGGAAAGAGGATAGGAGTGCCAAAAGAAGATATATACTGCACAGAATTTCCGATAAACGATTATCTGCATCATGATATAGATCTTCAGGAAACAGAAAAAGAGATATTGAATCTCAAAGACCACAGTATAGAAGAGTTTTTCAATAATTTTTATGAAAACATTGACAAAGAAATAAAAAAGATAATAGAAAATACAAAGATAATTGGGGGAAGATACAAAACAGAAGCAATTTACAAGATTTTGGAGAGAGAAAATGAAAATATTAAAAGTGTAGTAGCCGTTGGAGACAGTATAACAGATTTCAAAATGTTAAAAGCAATAAAGGAAAAAGGAGGGATAAGTATAGTTTTTAACGGTAATGAATATGCGATACCTTATGCAGAGTTTGCATTTGCAGGAACCAATCTGTTACCTTTAGCTTCTTTTATTGAATCCCAAAATAAAAAAGAGTTTATAAAGAAATGGAAGGGGAAAGGGTATTTCCATCATGTAGGTGAGGATATAGAAAAAATTATACTAATTCACAAAAAATACAGGAATATAATGAGAGGAAAGGCAGGAGAGCTGGGATAATGTTTGATGTTATAGGTTTTGGAGCTTTGAACGTCGATAAGATCTTTTTAGTTGATAAAATTCCAAAGGCTGATCAGGGATGCCATGTAAAAAGAGAGGAGATAACAGCAGGGGGTTCTGCAGCTAATACTGTCTATGATCTGAGCGTAATAGGATTTAAAACAGGACATATAGGCAAAATAGGGGAAGACGAAGAGGGAAAGTTTTTTCTTGAAAACTTTGAAGATGTGGATACGAAAGGAATCAGAAGAGTGAAGGGAAAGACGGGAGTTGCCTATATCCTCGTTACTCCAGAAGGAGAGAGAGCCATAATTGTGAATCCCGGAGTAAATGATTTTATAGATTTTAAAGATATAGATCTTGATTATTTAAAATGTAAATACTTTCATCTAACATCATTTGCATGTTCTCGATCTTTCTTATCTTTCGAAACCCAGAAAAAGCTCGTAAAAAAAGTAAAATGCAAAATAACATTTGATCCCGGAGACATGTACAGTTCTATGGGATTGGAAGCTTTAAAGGAGATAATAGAAAGATCGTATGCTGTTTTTCCTACGAAGGAAGAGATAGAGATTATGACCAAATTAAATTATAAAAAAGCTGCTGAAAGATTATTGAACATTGGATGCAGTATAGTAGTTGTCACCATGGGAAAAGAAGGGTGTTATCTGAAAACTGATAAGGAGGATCTCAAAATTAAAGCTAAAAGAGTTCCTGTAAAAGATACCACAGGCGCTGGTGACGCGTTCAACGCAGGTTTTTTGTCTGGTCTTTTAAAAGAAAAATCATTGAAAGAATGCTGTGAGCTTGGAAATCGTATAGCGTATTTAGTGATCCAGGATTACGGAGCAAGGATTCAGAATATCTCTATGACATAATCCTTTCCTGTCAGTATATCTACTTTTTTACCTTCCGCTCTGTACTCTTTTTCTATCCTTGAAACATGATCTTTGCAGAGCTTGTACTCTGTAACTTTTTCTCCAGACTCTATCTTTTTTGCAATCTCAGGTTCTTGGATTATTTTCACGATCTCTTTTGTCTTGTCTCCGAAAATTGGACCTATGATTTTGTAATTGGGTATTACTTTAATGATCTTTTCCTCTATCTCAGGTTTTCCCTTTTTAAATTCTAAATTTTCTACGTTCATTACTCTCTTTATGTCCTCTTTTATAAGATCAAGATCCTTTGAGGAGAAGATGACAATGTCTTCTATCTTCGCATTTAAAGCCATTCCCCTGTCGCTTTTCCATTTTCTCAACGAAGAGATTATAGAAACACAGGTTTCGCCCAAATTACTCTCTTTTATCCCGAGTTTTTCAGGCCATGGAGAGATATGGATTGACTCGTATTCTTCAAATTTTTTGAATATATCTTGATAGATTTCTTCAGTAATGTGGGGCATATAGATAGCAAAAAGCTTTAAATACGTTAAAAGAGTGTTGTATACAGTATACTTGGCAGATCTATCTTTTTTCTCGTAAAGTCTGTATTTAACGATCTCTAAATAGTTATCGCAGAAATCGTGCCAGAAAGATGTTTCTATGAGTGTCCTTGCCTTGCTGTACTCGTATTCTTCCAAATACAAGGTCACTTTTTCTATAAGAGAATCTATTTTACTCAAAATCCATCTATCTATCTCTTTTAAATCGGAAGATTCTATTTTCTCGTCCAGATGAGAAGAAATTAACTTCGAAGCATTCCACAACTTGATACAGAGCCTATGCCCGGCAACAACATCTTTTTCACTGTAAGGGAGATCGTCGCCTAACTTTACAGATGATGACCACCATCTCACCGCATCTGCAGAGTATTTCTCCACGATGTCTAACGGGAGAATGACATTTCCTTTAGATTTGTGCATTGCTTTTCCTTCTTCGTCAAGACCAAAACCTGAGAGCATTATACTGTGCCACGGTATGCTTTTATTATGGAAATAACTTTTCACGACTGTATAAAATAACCACGTTCTTATTATATCATGAGCTTGCGGTCTTAACGAGTTAGGATATATTTTTTCCATTAAAGAGTCTTCACACTCCCATCTCGCAATTACCTGCGGACTCAATGAAGATGTAAACCAAGTATCCATAACGTCTTTTTCTGGTATAAACTCGTTAGACCCACACGTGCATTGTTTTTTTGGTTTATCTTTGAGAGGGTCTACAGGAAGATCCTCCTTCTCAGGTAAAACAACATTCCCACATTTTTTGCAGTACCAGAGGGGAAATGGTACGCCATAGTACCGCTGTCGAGAAATACACCAGTCCCATCTCAGATTTTCCACCCATGAGATATACCTTTTTTTCATAAAATCAGGGTACCAGTTCATTTTATCTGCCTGTTTTATCCATACATCTTTCAGATCTAAAATTTTAACAAACCACTGGTCTTCAACTAGATACTCCACAGATGTACCGCATCTCTCATGGGTATTTACTGCATGACGAAGCTTTTCTTTTTTTATTAATAGATTTTTAGATTCTAATTCTTTTAATACAGCTTTTCTAGCTTCTTTTAATTTCATTCCTTTAAATTTTCCTGCTTTTTCATTCAGAGTCCCGTCTTTATTTATAGATATAACTAAATCTAAATTATAATCTTTCCACCATTCTATATCCGTTTTGTCACCGAAGGTACAGATCATCACTATACCTGTCCCAAACTCTTTCTCTACCTTGTTATCAGATATTATTTTAACTCTGTTTCCAAAGATCGGGACTATGGCATATTTTCCGATTAAATATTTGTACCTTTCGTCAAAGGGGTGTACTACAACGCCAACACAGGAAGCAAGGAATTCTGGTCTTGTAGTTGCTATAGGGAGGTCTTTTCCATCATCTGTTTTGAAAATAATTGTATTTAAAAAGGCATCTTCTTCTTTATCTTCTAACTCTGCCTGTGCTATCGCTGTTCTGCAGTGAGGACACCAGATCACGGGGTCTTTTTTCCTTTCCAGCCTCCCCATTTTATATAACTCTATAAAAGATATCTGAGCCAGTCTCTGGCAGTGTTTGTTTATAGTGGAATAGGATAAGTCCCAGTCTACAGAGATCCCCAGTTTCGTCCAGACATTCCTGTATTTTTTAGTACCTAACTTTGTTTCCTCTAAACAGAGTTTTACAAATTTTTCTCTTCCTATCTCCTTAATATCTACTTTATACTTCTGTTCTACTAATCTTTCTGTTGGCAAGCCGTTATCGTCAAAACCCATAGGATAAAAAACATTATATCCTCTCATTCTCTTGTATCGTGCCATAAATTCTGCCTGTGAGTAACTCATCGCGTGTCCGATGTGTATCTCGCCCGAGAATGTTGGAGGGGGAGTATCTATGGAAAACACAGGTTTTTCACTATCTGGATCAAATTTATATATCTCTTTTTCTTCCCAGAATCTCTGGACTTTTTCTTCAAGTTCCTTTGGATTGTACTCACCGAGCATCTTAACACCTTATCAACTCTAAATTTTCTCTATAGTTATATTTTTTTCCATTGTAATTACTGTACCGAGCTCGCCTATAATGGTAGTTATATTAGTTTCCTCTTCTATAAATTTTCTTTCTCTCTCTGCTATAGGATGCATCTTCATTCCCAAATGGGATATTATCGCCAGCTCAGGTTTTACTATTGATATAAGTTCCACTGCATCTTCCGTAGAAAGATGGAAAGGTATTCTAGAATTCCTGGGTCTTGTTACGTTGAGTATGAGGATTCTGGCACCTTTATGTGAACGCAGTCCTGAAAAATACTCTGTATCTGATGTATATGATATTTCTCCTGAAGATGTATAAAACTTGAAACCTACGCACTTTCCTTCTGCATGTCTGGCTTCCAAAACCTCTACATTCATATCTCCCAGCGAAATTTTTTCTTTTTTCTCTACAAGATAATATTTATCAAGAGAAGCTTTTTCTTCTGGGTATAATAAGTCCGAACAGTCTTTAGAACCTACAAATATTCCTCTTTTTTTGTTCAAACTATTTGTTAATGCGTCTACAATTAAAGAAGCATCATTACAGTGATCTATATGTTTGTGGGAAACAAAGACTCCGTCGAGTTTTTTTGGATCTATCTTCTTTTCCAATAATCTAAGTAGAGCACCCGGACCTGGATCCACGTGGTAATTACCTATAATGAAACCTCCTGTGGCTCTCTTTTGGTTTACACAGATATATCTGCCTCCGCCACTACCTAGGAAAATTATTTTAACCATGATACATATCACTTAAAGGAGTTAAAAAAGATACGTATAAGTTTTGGTGATCTCATGACCGTTGAAGAAGAAGTAAAAGAATATTTTAAAAACTCGAAACCTACACATGATTTTTCTCATGTAAAAAGAGTTTACAATCTCTGCATGAAGATAGGAAAAAAAGAAAAAGCTGATCTTGAAGTTCTAAAACTGGCATCACTGCTTCACGATATTGGAAGAATAAAAGGAGATGAAGATCACGAGATATACAGTGCAGAGATAGCTGAAAAAATAATGAACAAATATAAAATAGATGAAAAAACAAAAAGAAATGTAATCCACTGCATAAAAACACACAGATATAGAAACAACGCAGTTCCCGAAACGCTCGAAGCTAAAATACTCTATGATGCAGACAAGCTCGATGCGATCGGTGCTATAGGCATATGCAGGACTTACTCATTTGGAGGAGAAAATGGACAGAAACTTTACAGAAAAAAAGATTTTTCAGATGAAAACATTGAGATATCCAGAAAACTCGATCATAAAAAACATACACCTGTAATTGAATACAAAGCAAAGCTTTCCAAGATAAAAGATAGAATACTGACAGAAGAAGGTAAAAGGATAGCTGAAGAAAGGAATAGATTCATGGAAAATTTTTTCCTTAGATTAGAAAAGGAAATTAAAGGCGAACTATAGGAAACTTTTTTAAGTCTTAACATATAGTTAATGTGATAAAATGTTTCACAGTAAACTTGATATCGATATTCCAAAGGGGAGTAACATATTGCTCTCGGGGCCTCCGCTATCTGGAACATCGATGATAGCAAAACATATCTGCCTGGATGCATTAGAGAGGAAAGAAGCTGTGATTTATATCTCGACAAAGGAAAGTGGGGAGAAAATTCAAAAATGGTTCTCTGAAAGGACAGATATCAAAGGACTGGGGATAGTTGACTGTATCTCCAAAAGTTTAAGATTGAAAACAAGCATTGAAGACAGCAACAACATAAAATATGTTTCGAGCTCTGTGGACCTGACGGGTGTTTCTGTCAAGTATAGCGGTCTTTTAGAGCGATTCTGGAATATTGAAGAGTACAAGAATATAAGGATAACGATAGATTCACTTTCCACACTTCTAATGTATTCGAATGTACAGACTGTATTTAGATTTCTCCATATACTCACAGGAAGAGTAAAGAAGATAGAGGGATATGGTATATTTACTTTGGACGAAGACTCTGAAAATCCACAAGTGGCACCTATAAGGCAACTTATAGACATTATAACAAAAATAAACAAGAATAAAATAATTTTCAGCGGTTTTGGAATAAAAGAGGAGTTTGAATTTGAAATAAAGGAGGGGAAATTAATTGTAGGAGGTAAAAAATGATACCATCAGGTATACCAAGATTGGATTCTTTTCTTGGAGGTGGCATTCCAAAAGGAAAGACCGTGATGTATTTAATCCAACCTGAGGTAGAGGGAGAGATATTTGGAATGCAGACACTGTATAAAAATTTAGAAGAAGGTAGAAAAGGAGTTTTTATAACAACTAAATCAGATCCCCAGATTATAAAAGAAAATTTCGAAGAATACGGGTGGGATATATCAAAATATGGAGATAAACTAATATTTGTAGATGCTTATTCCTCTCTCATAGGCAGTGAAAGTGATGCTCAGTATCTCATAAAAAATCCAAATGATATAAACTCTTATAACAGGATTATCAACGAAATAGTAGAAGAATCTGAGACTATAGTAACATTTGGCTCTCTTTCTTCTATCGTCGATCTCTGTGGAGATGACACTCTAGACCATGTAGAAAAATGGAATGAAATGTTCAATGTCAATAATGCTATAGGTGTATATAACTTCACAAACTGGCCGTACTCAGAAGAGATAAAAACTAAATTAAATGAGATAATGAATACTGTTATCAGGGTGGGAGGTATAGGTGAAAGAGTTATTCTGGGCCAGTATTATGGTATCCTGAAGGTAGACTGGCTGGAAAAAGCAAAAGGAAATTTAATGTTCAAGATAGCTAAACCTGGAGGAGTAAAAGCTTTTATCCCCAAAGTTTTAGTTACAGGACCTTTTAATGCCGGAAAATCCACATTTGTTCGTGCATTATCAACGAGATCCGTATCTGTGGACAGAATGGGAACTACTGTAGCTCTGGATAAGGGACATATAGAGTATGAAGACATAACCGCCGATATTTTCGGAACCCCCGGGCAGGAGAGGTTTGATCCCATCCTCAAATGTATAGCAAATGAAGCAATGGGCGTATTTTTGATCATAGATTCTACAAAGCCAGAATCTTTTTCTCGCGCCAAATCAATGCTTGAAAAAACGAGGGCAAAGGGCCTGCCTTCAGTAGTAGTGGCAAATAAGCAGGATATCCAACATGCATTAAGTATCGAAGAGATCAGGGAAAAAATGAAACTGCCAGAATCCATAGAGATCGTACCTACGGACGCTGTAAAGAAAAAAGGAGTTTTTGAAGCTTTTGAAATCTTGATAAAAAAGATTGAGAGGAGCGGATGAAAAAGAAGTTTATTAAGAGTATTTTAATTGAAATTGCTATGTATTGATCTTATTTTTTACCCTCTTCTCCTAAGGGCTCAGTGCTTCAACTTGCAGGGTATAGTTCGCTATCTTGCCCAGTATCTTCTCTCGCTCCGGTGAAGCTCGTAACTCGAATGTGCCTGTTTCACTGGCATTCAGATCTCGTTCTCCGAATTCCCCTACAAGTGTCCATCCAGTGGCAATGAGATTTCCTTCTGCATCGTAGAAACTGGCGATTATTCTAACGGAGTTGGCATCCTGGCTGCCAGTATTTTTGACCTCTCCTTCGACCACATAGCAGTTGCCAAGAACACCCACGGGCTTGATCTCGGATCTATGGCTCAGAATCTCAAATTCTCTATATGATACTTCATCAGTCACTTTGGACTTAATGATCAGTTCACAGCTCTCGATCTTTCCTACTATATCACTGCGAGGAATGTAGTCAGCCAGAAAAGGAGATTTTTCGCCCGGTTTAAGGACTTCAAGACCTAGCTCAGCGCCGACCCAGAAAGAATAAGCATCGATTATCCTCCCATCTTCGTCATAGAAACTGATCCATACTGTTGGTGATTGGATATTCTCATCACATGTGTTTTGAACTTCGCCGTATATATCATAAATATGTTCGTGTGAAGGTGGATGCTGATACATTTCATAGCTCACTAGTTTAACTGGGAGAGGTTCCTCTTTAGTTTTGATCAATTCGATAGAAAATTCATAACTTGCAACTTCTTTACCTACTTGCTCATCCAAGAGTACCTTCCTAAAAGGAAATTTCTGCCCCGGGGTGATTATATCAGGCAAATATGGCTCCACTGAACAACACAATGTATCCTCAATGACAGCACCGCTTGCATCATAAAAAACAACATCTATCTTCTCTATCTTAATATTTACTGTGCCAACATTTTGAATCTCACCCACTATATGGAGGAACTCGCCGCTCCAGGTTCCACCAAAAAGTTGATGGTAAGTAGCAGAGTACATATACGAGATGTGATTGACAATCTTGGCCTTGGCAGTCACAGGTGTTGGTGAGAGGGTTTTGGGTGGCTGGGTGATTTTTGGACTCTCTTTCTGTTCTTCTTGTTCAATGCAACCGCTTATCAATACAATTCCGATCACTATCGTTCCTAAGAGCGCCAGGACATATATTCTTTTTGTGTTCATCTTTAACCCTATACTATAGTATGTAGTTAAGTATATTTAAAATTTTCTTAACTGACAATTAGATAGAAGTAGATTCCAAACTCTACAGTTTGCAATAAACATTAAAGGATCGTTTGGTAGAACAGAGAACCCGTAATAACCACAATATTTATAAAGGCTTCTATAAAAAGATGTTAGAAATTCTTTGAGCGAGCAGATAATGCGCTGAGTTCAAAGGTGATAACATGAAAAAATTGACTAAAACTAATTCGAGGTTAATTAAGCTCGTAGAAAATTTGAGGAGCAAAGGATATAAAGACAGTGTGAATCTTTGGGTAGATATTTCTAAGAGATTGTGCAGACCTACAAGAAAGATGCCTGAAGTGAACCTATGGAAACTTGATATGCATACCAAAGATGGTGATGTTGTAGTAGTACCTGGAAAAGTTCTGGGGGATGGAAACTTAGGACACAAAATTACAGTTTCCGCATTGAAATTTTCAAAAAAAGCTTACAATGAGATAATAAAGAGTGGAGGAGACGCTATTACAATAGAGGAACTTGTGGAAAGAAATCCGCAGGGAAAGAATGTAATTATAATGGAGTGATCATATGATTATAGATGGAGAGAACTTGATTTTGGGAAGGACAGCGTCTATCGTCGCCAAGAAACTTCTCAATGGAGAAAGTATCACCATAATCAATGGAGAGAAGATTGTAATAACTGGAAGTGAAAAAGAGATATTCGAAAGATTTAAACACAGATTGAAGCTGAAAAACCTTGCCAATCCGAGAAAAGGACCAAATTATCCAAAGAGTTCTGAAAGAATAGTAAAAAGAACGATCAGAGGAATGCTGCCTTATAAAAAACCTAAAGGAAGGGAAGCATTAAAAAGATTAAAAATATATGCAGGAACTCCTGAAGAGCTTAAAGATCATGATGTAATAAAATTAAAAGATGCTGAATTGAATAAAGAAAAATCTTTAAAATATACAACTATAAAAAAACTGTCTGAATACTTAGGAAGTGGATAAAATGGAAAAAATAGTCCAATCATCTGGAAAAAGAAAATCAGCAATTGCAAGAGCTGTAATAAAAGAAGGAAAAGGAAATATGAGGATAAATCATAAGCCATTAAATATTTATAAGCCTGAATTTGCAAAAATGAAGATAATGGAGCCGTTAAAACTAGCGGGTAATGTTGTAAATAAGATAGATATAGATGTGAAAGTTGAAGGAGGAGGAGTCATGGGTCAGGCTGAAGCTGTGAGAACAGCTGTTGCGAGGGCGCTCATAGATTGGACACAGGATTCGACTCTTAAGGACACTTATATGAAATATGATAAAGTAATGTTAAAAGGTGACATAAGAAGAACAGAGCCTCACAAACCAAATGCTTCTTCAAAAGGACCCAGAGCAAAAAAACAGAAATCTTACAGGTGAAAAAATGATAATTCCTGTTAGATGTTTTACGTGCGGAAAACCTATAGGGCATCTCTATACTAAGTACAGAGAAAGGATAGAAGCTGGTGAAGATCCAAAAAAGGTTCTGGATGATCTGGGACTGGAGAGATACTGTTGCAGAAGAATGATCTTGACGCATGTCGAGGGTATAGATGAAATTTTGAAGTATAGTGTTTAAGGGGCCGTAGGGTAGCTTGGACCATCCTCTCAACCCGGGGCGTTGGTGACTCGAGTTCAAATCTCGGCGGCCCCACCATCTCAAAGGTGATAAGTTGGAAATAATTGAAGATATATTCGTGAGAAAGGTCTATAAGAAAAACAAAAAAAATCTGCTGGAAGTAGACATATTCTCCACAGGAAGTTATGGAAAGAGCAGTATCGTTAGTGAATGGGGTATAGATGATATAATTGAAGTTGTGCTTCCAGAATTAATAGGATTCAGTGTTCTTGAACAAAAACCAATAGATTCTATTTTAGAAGAGATAACTGATCACTCCGAAGTAAGGTTTGTATTCTCAATGGCATCAGCTAAAGCAGCCTCTAATTTCTATGGCTTGCCGTTGTACCAGTATCTGGGAGGGGTATTTGCCAGAGATATCCCAAAGATAATCTACAAAGATAAAGTTCATGATCATGAAATGAAATTGTTGAAAAATAATGCAGAATTAAATCTAATCCCTCTGGATACATTATCCAGAATTAAAATAGAGCAGGAAAGAGGAGGAAATGCGATAAAATACGTTGAAGATGGCGTTTGCCATTTGACAGTAGGATTTAATATAGGATATATAAAAATAGAAGATATGACAGAGATAAATGAACTTTTAAGGATTCATGAAGATCTGAACAGAATGGAGGAGATATAATGAATGATGAACTGTTAGCACCCCTTGAAGAATATCTTGTATCTGGGATTCACATAGGTACACAGCAAAAAACAGGATATATGGATAAGTATATATTTAGGGTGAGGAAAGACGGATTGTTTGTTCTGGACGTTAAAGTAACAGATCAGAGAATAAGACATGTGGCAAAGTTTTTGGCAAAGTTTGAGCATCATAAAATTCTTGCTGTCTCTACAAGAGTATATGGGCATACCCCCGTACGTACCTTTGCAAAAGCTACTGGGGCTAAATGCGTCACGGGAAGGTTTGTGCCTGGGATGTTGACAAATCCAAGATGCAAAGACTATATGGAACCGGATGTTCTTCTTCTTACCGATCCGCGAGCTGATAGACATGCTTTAAAGGAGGCTGCAGAACAGGGCATACCTGTAGTCGCTCTCTGCGATACAGAGAATATGCTTATAAAGGTCGATATAGCGATTCCTACTAATAATAAAGGTAGAAAGGCTCTGGCACTCGTCTATTACCTTCTGGCGAAGGAGTATTTAAGGAATAAAGGAATGCTCAAAGAGGATGAAGAACCAAGTTTTACCATAAACGACTTCAGATCTATATAGAAAACTTTTAATCTTTATTTTTTTATAATAATAGATAGGCGGGGGTTGCCGAGCATGGCCAAAGGCGCCGGACTTAAGATCCGGTTTCGAAGGAATACGAGGGTTCGAATCCCTTCCCCCGCACTGAAACCTCAGTGCACACGGTAGACGACATTCAAATCAAAGATTTGAAGTCCCCTGCAAAACTTTTAAGAAAAAAACGTGCACAAAAAAAGAAACAAAAATAATTATTTAGAAAGAAAGAAAATCTGCACGAAAAAATAGTTCATACCCTTATTTTCAGTGCCCTTTCAATTATTTTTATGTTTATCTCTTTTTCTTCACTTATTAACTCACCATTGATCTCATAGCCTACATTTTTTGTACATTTTACAGCCACATTTTTTCCTCTAAAAAATTCTATTCCTTCTACTTCTAAATGTTTGCCCTTGAATACCTTTGAAAAGTTTCCAACAAATTTAATTTTGGATATGCACTTTGCCAGTATAATACCGAAAAAACCATCGTCCAACTCTGCATCAGGTGCAGCTTTCATTCCACCTCCGAAATACTTCCCATTGCATGCAGTTACAAGCCAAGCTGTACCTTCATATTTTACTTTATTATCTATCTCTAATTTAATATCCCATGGTTTTTCCTTTGAGATGCTGTAAAAAACGGACAAGACAAAAGCCGATGGAACAAATTTGAAATTTTCTGCATTTTTAACAACGTAATAATCAAGACCCATTCCGACGTGATTGATAAAATAGTTATCGTTAACTTTGCCCATATCGATCTCTTTTATATCTCCTTCTACCAATAACTCACAATCCGTTTTTAAATCCTCTACATTTTTTCTCTCTTTTTTGAGTAAACTCTCCACGTTCTCTTTGTATCATTTCCTGTGCCTAGAGCGATCAAGTTCAGAACTATGCTGGAATCTCTGGCTTTGTCTATAATATTTCCTGAAGAGCTGTAAAATTTCATAATTTCGTCTGCCACATAGTTTATGCTCTCATCACCGCCGACAACGACGATCTCATCACATCCCTTTTCTAATATCTTTCTTGTAACTCTTTTTTCATCCATTCTTTTTCGTGTTTCATAAAAATCAAACTCATAATTTAATTCCTTCAAGTATCTTTTAATCTGAGGCCACTTCCTTTTTGCTCTCCCATGGCATGAGCTCGGATTCAAGATTATTGCATTTCTTGACATCTAATAATATTCATAATAAGGATATATAAGTTTTTATACCCCTACATTTCATTTATCTTAGATATTACTCCCGAGAAGGAAGCACTATTTCAAAGGTAGTTCCCTTTCCTTCTTTGGATTTCACTGAAATGCTACCATCGTGCGCTTCTATTATTTTCTTCACAATGGTGAGACCAAATCCCGTACCTGTCTTTGAGTATCCCATATCAAAGATTTTGTCAATGTCTTCTTCTGAAATTCCCTTACCATTATCTTTTACGCAGATAATGCAGCTATCTTTTTTCTTTTTTGAAGATATCTCTATTCTGTCAGCTTTTCCATGTTTTATTGCATTGTGGATGAGATTGTGGAATGCTTCCTTCAGTTTTTGTGGATCGCCTTTAATCATTGACAATTCTTCTCTGTGTATCTCAATACTATGAGCCTTTTCTACTTCATCTATCATTTTGTTGAGATCTATCTCCTCAAGCTCTCCTATTGCTTTACCAGCATCGGCAAGCTCAAGTTGCCGATTCACAAAATCTTTCATCTTTTTTGTCATATCGATTATTCTCTGATTATTCTTCTCTGCATATTCTTTTTTAAGAAGCGAGAACTGAGCACTATTTCGGATAATTCCTATATAATTCTTTAAATCGTGGGATACTGTATGTGCAAACACTGAAAGTTCCTCTCTCTGGTTTTTTAGGAGTTCTTCTGCTTTTTTGCGGTCAGTGATGTCTTCTATAATCCCATCAATGTAACTAATCTCTCCATTTTCATCAAGTATAGCATGTCCTGTGTCTCGAATCCAAATTTCTCTACCCTTTTTTGTGCGAAATTTGAGTTCGTTGGAGATAATCTCCTTGGTAGTTTTCCATTGTTTTATCTGGTTAATGCGTTCGCGTGGATCATTATATACATCTGATTCCGAGACTTTCATAAGATCTTCAACGCTTTCAAATTCTAAAACAGTAGCCAACGCAGGGTTTGCGTGTAAAAATTTTCCTTCTTTTGTCGTTCTGTAAACTCCAACAGGAAGTTGATTAGTTAATGATCTATATTTCTCCTCACTTTCCTGCAATGCCTTCTCAGATCGAATCCTTTTAAGCGCTTCAATAGTATGAGATATCAGGAGTTCTGCCATTTTAAGATCTTCTTGATCGAAAGCACCAACTTTCGTGGATATAGCCTGAAATACGCCAAATTTTCCGATAGGTATGCTTATTCCAGATCGATATTCATCTATAGAAGGTCTTGCCTCCTTTTCCTCCTTTATATCTTCAGTCAGATAGGACTCACTAGTTCGGTAAGTTTTACCAGCAATTCCATCATCAATCGACATATCCTGGCCTCCAGCAAGAGGCATATCGGAAGAGGTTGCTTTAACTACAAGTCCATTCCCTTTCGTCATGTAAATTAAGCATATGTTAAATTGAAGGATCTTTTCCGCAGTATCTACCGTAAGTTGATAAACCTCTTCCTCCGATTGTACAGCTTCCATCTGTGTTGCTACTTTATGGAGTTGCTCAATCTTGTTTTTACTCTCTTGCAATTCTTCCTCGGCTCGCTTGCGCTCGGTAATATCTTTATATGTTACATTAATTCCAACTATCGATCCTTCGGAGATAATAGGTCCTGCAGATAATGATACAGGAACTAAAGTACCATCCTTTTTCTTCCTGACAGTTTCATAAAAGGTATATCCCTTCTTTGACATCTCATTCCGCTTTTGACCTTCATTCATTCTATCTTTAGGAACGATGAACTCGTCTATTTCCTTTCCTTTTATCTCATCAATAGAATAACCAAAAAGTTCTTCAAATTGAGGATTAATATCTATTGTCTTAAAATTTTTATCAACATATAGAAGGGCTTCGGGGTTTTTGTTAAATAGTCTCTTGAAATTTTCTTCGCTTTCCCTTAGCTCCTCCTCAGCACGTTTGCGCTCGATGATGTCCAATTCAGCACATATACCCATAATAACCTTACCACTGGTATCTTTTAGTGGATATTCATTGACTAATACATTACATGTAGTTCCATCGGCTCGCAGATCCTCGTATTCTACCCCCTGAAAGGACTGCCCCTGAAATACAGCCGCAATCTTTTCCTGCGTTGGGGCCACATTTTCTTCTTTTACCATCAGGTCATACATTGTTTTGCCAATAGCTTGTTCAGCAGTCCACCCGTACAATTCTTCACAAGCCTTGTTCCAATGCAAAATTGTGCCCTTTCGGTCAAAACCCCAACAGCATGCTGGTACGCCTTCAAAAAGGCCACGAGACTTCTCCTCCGATTCTCCCGATTCTCTTGTCATATCCTCAACTTTTTCCTCAAGTCTCTCCGAATAATCTTTCAATTCATTTTCTGCTTTGTTTCTTTCTTCACTAAGAATGCCAACAGCAAGCCCGACAATACAAAACATGAAAGCCCTCATTACATTATTTAAGAATAACTGATCCACAGTGAGATGGGTCAAAAGTAAAACCAATGCAAGAATTAAAGCTACAAAAAATCCCTTCTTACCGAACCAGAAAGATGCAAGGCCAATCGGGATATAAAATAAATGGGTGTATACGACTTCTACTCCAATGATATGAAAGTAAAGAGTTATAACTACACATAAGGTCACCACCACAGCCACTACGATTATTTTAAGCTTATCTTTTTCAGACGAAGCTTTTTTTAGCTCGTTTTGTGGCATTTTCTTACCTTTTTGAGAACTAAATTTATGCTCTAATAGTAAATTATGATCATGACAAGAAAAACCTTTCGGTTATTCGCAAACATTTCTATTATTTTGGTATTTGTACAATTCACCTTTAATAAAATCTAAACCTTAACAACTTCAGAAGCTTTTTTTGGAAACGTGAGATGAATATTGAAATCGTCTCCGAGAATCTTTCCTGCAGTCTCCTTAGCTTTGTCAGGAGTGTTGTTGTTTTCGCTCATGTGCGCAAGGAAGACTTCTGATCCACTGCTTATTTCTTTCAATGTATTTCCGCACTGCTTGTTTGAGAGATGTCCATAATCGCTGAAGATCCTCTTTTTTAAGAATCTGGGATACCCACCATTTAAAAGCATCTCTGTGTCGTGATTTGATTCAAAAACGTATACATCTAAATCTTTGAAATAAGATTTTAGTCTAAAATCCGTTGATCCAAGATCTGTGGCCACGCCTATTCTTTTTTCTCCTTCTATCAGATACGCTACGGGATTCGAGGAGTTGTGTTTTATTGTAATTGGCGTTATCTTAAATTCTTTTATTTTAAACTCTTGAAAGTTCTCAAAGATAGCTGGAATTAATTTTAAATTTGAGTTCTGGAATGTGAGTTTATTCATGACAAAAGGAACCCTGTACTTTCTGAAAAAAGATTCAGCTCCTCGAATATGATCCGTATGCTCATGGGTAATCAAAACAGCGTCTATATTTTTTGGCTCGATTCCTATGCATGACAACGAGTTTTCAATGTATCTAGGATAAAATCCGATGTCTATTAATATGCTTGTATTTTTTGTCTTAATGAGTGTGCAGTTTCCAGCACTGCTGCTTCCAAGGACGCATATTTCCATTAAAGGATATTTTCAAATAAGAATATAAAAGATTTTTTGATTTCGAAAACTTTTTTTACAATAAAAAAAGCATAAGGATTAAAATACCTCTCCTCTCGTATGAATTATTATGCCGTTACTTTCTATATCAAACGGGTATTTTTCCATGGTAAAGTTTGTCTCTCTCATCTTTCTTACATAGACCGTTCTCACGAATTTGTTTTCTTTCTCTACAATATCCAGTTTTATAACGCCTCTTGAAACGAACTCTTCTACGCCGTATCTCGAAAATCCTTCTCCCAACGTCTCTGTAGTTACAAAAGACGTCACTCCGATCTCAAGGAGGAGAGTGCTCAATCTGTACACGGACCTCCTTACTTCCTTTTCACTATCCAAATTTAATCCCAGGGATGGTATTGAGTCGATCACAACTCTTTCTGCATTTATCTCTCTACAGACCCTGTTTATCTCTATAATCAATGCATCAATATCCAGACCTATAAGAGAATACTTCTCTTTCACTGTTCTTTTTCTTAATTTAGTTGATGTTCCATCTATTATAGCCAGCCTATTTTCTTTTTCATATTTTGCAAAATCCCAGCCGAACTTTAACATTTCTTTTCTAAGGTCTTCGGCTCTCTCTTCCAGTGTTACGAAAACTCCATTTTGATTGTAATCTTCTATTCCTTTGTATAGGAACTGAGAGCAAAATATACTCTTACCTGTTCCTGTGCCACCCGTTATCAAAACATTTGTTCCCTTTGGAAGACCTCCATCCAAAATTTCATCCAGACCTGGAATTCCTGTCTTAACTCTTTCCATAATAACACCTACAAAATTCTTTCTGTTGTCTCTAATTCTATTCCTTTATCCTCGATTTTATAAGGAATTAATCTAGAACTGTATATAGTTCTTTTTAATTTCAATATCTTCATATACCTCTCTATTTTACTCCCTCTTTCGTTAATCTTGAACTGAATCACACCATCAGCCATATGATTTATAGTGCTTACTATCTTTTCCTCATGCATTCCTTCTACAACTAAGAAGAAATAAACTCCTCCGTATTTTTTAATTGTAAGCTGGATAGTCTCAAAAAGATCTACCATTTCGTCAAATTTGTTGACCCTTAAAAGGTACGAGAAAGAGTCTACAATTCCCCTGCATCTTTCATTTTCAAAATTTTTTATATACTCAGAAAAAAGAACTCTCAATTGATTCGCCGCTCCAACATCCCATGTCCAGTACCCTTCTGTTACTTCATCTTTGGAAATACTCTGGTATCTTGGAGTATAAGCGTCTATAAATTTTAATCTTTTTTCTTTTATATATCCTTCAATCTCCCATCCAAAAAACTTCATCTCCTGTGCTATCTCCGAGGGAGACTCTTCAGATGTGAAATACATTCCATTCTCGGAATTTTTAAGTCCATAATATAAAAACTGCTGAGCGAATATCGAAAACCCTGATCCTGGTGGCCCAGACAAGACTATCACTGTTTTATCGGGGAAACCTTCTCCCAGAGCATTATCCAAGAGTGGAATTCCTATTTTGTACATAGTAATCACACGTAATTTAGTTTTTTCTCCAATACTTTAAGTTTTTCAAAGACATCTTCTATCTCATTTTTCATATCCTCGTATTTTTCCAGTAATGGCTTGTACTCTTCGAAAAGCGTAAGTTCTTCTTCCAGTGAATTTATTTTTCCTATAAGTTTTTCTTCTTCTTTTTCGTATTTATGGAGTTCCATTATATAATCCGTCCTCAGGGATTCAAATATCTTCTCATCTATTTTTTCCTGTTTTGTTTTTAGTTCATCTATTGATTTATTTGTCATTACTATTTTTAAAGATATCTTTATTCTATACTCTTCGAGCTCTTTTAACTGTATTTTTAAAGTTTCTATCTTTTTGTTCAGCGTACCTATTTTTATTTTCGGCCTCTGGACTTCGTATTCAAGAGACATTTTCATACGATCCCTCCTTTTCTTTTATCTCATTTTTAACAATTTTTTTCAATTCTGAAATTTCTTTAGCCATATTTTTATCACCTTTTTCTTTATATCCTTTTTCTTTAATCTCAAGAACTTTTAAGTCATCTTTCAGTGCTTTTAACTTATTATTTTCCATATAATCTTTCCAGAATTTCATTTCTTCAGTCCTTTCAGGTTTCTGAATAGTGACCACAGGAGTAGGTATTTTCACATTTCTTTCTCTTTTCGGCTCAAGATCCATATTCCAGAGCTTATGTATTTCAAGATCCTCTTTTGATGGTTTGTCTATCTCGTTTAAAATGTTTTTTATCTCTCTCTCTTTCTTTTTATAGTTCCAAACTTTCCTTTTTCCTTTTATTTCCCTTTCTATCTCTTTTTCTTCTATTGGTGCCCATACGTCCCCTTCAGAAACGGGTATTCCGTATACCTCTTCTTTTCTTCCTGAGAATAAGTAATATAAAATTAAAGCAACTATGATGCTTATTATGGGAATAAAGAGATATTTCAGATTTATTTTTTTGGACGGTTTTTCATGAGTAGGTTTTGGGCTTGTTGTAGGCGGCGTAGGTGTCTCTTTTTCCTCTTCTTTTTCTTCCTTTTCCTCTTCTTCTTCATACGATATGGCCACTCTATTGGACTCTACCTCATAACTATCCTGATATATGTCTTTCCACACGATTTTAGCTTCTGGAAGTTCTAAAGAATCCCCAAATTTGGTTATTACATAAGAGAATTCTTTTGATTCATCGGAACTCAATTGATTTATATGGAAACTCAAAGCTCTGTCTGTTTCATACCCCTCTGGTAGATAATCCTCTATTTCTATATCAAAAGCTTTTTCACTGTATGTATTTGTCACATTGAGAGTGACAGTATTCTCTTCAAGTGTTTTTTCAAATACAAGTCCTCTTACTTCTATTATCGTTTTTTCAGAGTATGCAGTATACTCGTTTCCAAATCGATCTTTATAGATCAACGAAGCTTCGCTCAACTCAAATGCCCCCGCTTTTTTTGGAGTTATTTTATACCTCAGAGAATGTTTCTCTCCCGGATCTAATTTTCCTTCCCAGATATAATCATTTCCGATATAATCCGGAATCTCGTCCTTTAATTTTATATCCGCTTTGCTTTCTCCAGTATTTTCTACTGTATAAATGATCTGGGTGCTGTATCCAAATCTTATTGTACTCTCTTCCAGAGATCTTGTTATTTTAATTATAGGCTTCTTTGTAATGAAAGAAACTTTTAGTTCTTTGTTTAAAGAGTAGTCCAATCCTATATTATCCTCATAGCTCCCATTTAATACAAAGGAAAGTTCTTTATCACCCACATCTGTTTCAAATGTAGCTTTTGTAATGTATTCGTCTCCAGGATTGAGTTCGTCTACATCATAGATCAATCCCTCTTCTATTTTTCCTTCCGAGTCCAAAGCCCTGAACCCCGGATAATCTAATTTAAGATGCATATTTTTAATCGAAGATGCACCACAACTCAAAGTTAATTGAAGCGTTATTATCTCTTTATCCTCAGAAGGTATCCTTTCCAGAATTTTCATATCTACATTCAGAGACGGTGGCACAGCTTCTGGAATTATAACTTCGAAATCTGAAGTCGTTTTTTCCTTTTTAGTTCCGTTTATTATATACGTAGCTCTTACTCCAAGGAAGCTGTATTTTCCAGCTTTTGAAGGTGCTTTAACGGCATACTTTATTATCTTAGCCTTTGCAGGTTCTAGTTTATCGATCTTATATCTCAAAATCTTGTTCTCATCGTCCCATTCTGTATTTTTGTCGAAAATTTCTACGAGCGTAAAATCTTCAGGGATTATGTCCACGACTTCGATATCTTTTATATCATCCTCTGTATTGTTTCTTAACATGAGGGATATATTGATGATTTCATCTTCGCTGAGATAATTCTTACTTATTTCTTTCGTTAATGTTAATTTCTCGGTACCTATGACATGTATATCTATTAAATTGGAAATTACCTTGTGTTTCCCATAAATATCTTCATAATACGCTTCCCCACTGAAAGAATAACTGCCCTCCTGATCTCCTTTAAGTACATAATCTATTTCTTTTGTTTCTGCTGGCTTTATTTTCCCTTTGAACCCCGGAGTTCCGTCGACAACGCTTAATCCTTGCGGGATGTTGTCCTCAAACTCCACATATATTTCCTTTTCACTCCAGTTCCTTATAAATACCTGTATCTTTTTTGTTTCTCCTACCTTCATCTCGTTGCTTCCAACTATATGTTTTTCAACTCTCAGTACTTTACTCGTGGGAGACGGCTTTACATTCACATCGAATGTTTTTTCTGTCTCAAAAGGGTTTCCAAGATCATCTTTCCACGATATATGCACATCTACTGAATACTTCTTCTCGAAATCTACCGGTGGGGCATCCATTTCAAGGATAATGTATCCTGTTTCATTCGGGTATATATCAAAAAGATTCTGTTTACAGTAGTTTAGATACATCCATGTTACGTCTTTGCAGTTTAAATCACTCTCAAAGTAATAGCTTATATCTCTTGCCATTCCCTTTCCTATATTCAAACCATTTTCTACATTTTTTAGATAGATGAACAGATAGAATTTATCATTTGAATAGATTTCGCTGTCCCATACCTTTTTTTCTTTGTCCCATCTTTTAAACTCGGAACTTACATTTATGTTTGGAATAACTCTTTTATATATCCTGAAAAACCCTTTAAAGTTTTCTCCCATCCCGGAATTGTCCAGGAACTCGAAAACAATATTATCGTATAGGCATCTCTGATATAAACCCATATTTACGTCATCTTTCTTCTGCGATCCTTTATGGATCTGAACTTCGTTGATATCGTACCAGTACTTGTGAGTTTCATCCAGAATCAAACTGTAATCATCGTAACTTATTATTCCTCCAAGTCCTATCCAATCCTCTTTTACCATAGCATATTTCTTGTACTCATAAACCCTGACATAATACGCATTTTCTGGCATGGCAGGATTTATCATCACGTCTACAGTTATCTCCCCAGATTCTCCGGGGTCTACTTGCGGTATTTCCCAGATCAGGAGATTTCCATCTACTAAAGGCGCTACAGAAGCGTTAATAAAGGTAGTATTTTCTGGAAGGGTGTCTATTATCTTTACATTGTAGGCATTTCCATTCTCGCAGAGGCCTGTATTCTGGTATTTTATTGTGTATGTTATTATATCGCCGGGAATACCTGTAGAAGGAGCTTCTTTGCTTACACTCATTTTGCAGCAAGGAAGATGTGAGTGAGCTATGCCCGATAGAATAGGCACAGTTGTATAAACTATATTGCTGTTAATACCATGAGCGTCTGTTTCTGGTATTGCATTGGATCCATTGGGATCTCCTGCTTGGCTTCCATAAAGATCGTACTGGGTGATAGTTCCATAGTCTGTTATAGTTGTAGTTGAAATAACGTTATCTATCACGGCCTGGAAAGTTAATGGATGACTTGACTCTGGAGTCAGCTGTGAGAGAGGATTTGGATTTCCCCATACGATTGTGTCTCCACCGTCGCCAATAATTAAGTTCCCATTGGTATCATTTATAACCCCGCTGTCGCTGACCGTCGCAGGATCCACTGTGGGGTTGTCTGGGATAACATCCTCCACCTGTATAGTTCCTGCAACTATTATTATAGTGCTGGGATTTCCAGCCCATACTCTCGCCAACGATGTCGTATTGTAATACGTCAATGTATAGGTGAGCGTATCTCCCGGAGAAGCTAATGCAGAGTTTACCTCTTTTATTATGTCCATTGCCTGGGTCTTGAAGATTACGGGAAGCGTTGTGAGACTCTTTGGCATATCTTCCGTATAAGAAAGTGTAACATTGTTGGGTATCTCTGTACCGTATACAGTGGCACTATCCACTCTTGCTTTTACTGTTACAGTCCCAGAATCACCAGGATGTAACGTTCCAAGAGTCCAGGTAACTGTATCAACTCCATCGTACACAAATGTTCCTGTAGCAGAGAGAAACTGGAGATTGGAATCCAGCACATCTGTAATTGTAACATTTGTAGCATCTCCCGCTGCCAAAGGGCTGTAAGAGTAATCTATTGTGTACGTTATCTCGTCGCCCCTTACACAAGTTCCATAATATCTTGGATATGAAGGATCATCCTCGGAAGCATATCTGAAGTTTGGAATCTCCGTGTCTGCCCAGCCCATGCCTGTAAAATCGTGAGCATTTGGGTTCTCTCCCATCGCTGAGATGTTCATATATGTTACAGTAGTCTCTTTCGAGTCTTTTTCAAAGGGCATTTCTTCGTAATAAACACCTTTAATATCTTCATATCTGAGACCAACTCTGTTTTTTAGAATTTTAGATCCAGAGACGACGTCTATAAGAAAATTGCTATATTTTTCATTAAAAACGATCTGATAATCCTCTATGTCAAGAGAGGAATTGTCTATCTCCTCTTCATCCACCTTTTTTAAGAACTTTAAGTAAACCTCCCTATCATCCGGATCAAATTTAGTAATTACAATCCCAAAATCATCTTTAAATATTATATTATCCTTTCCGTCATCATAGACGGTGTATATATCCTCGCCAACTATCAATTTACAAACATTCACAATGCCCTCCATTGTCTCAATTTTATGCAGTGATGATTCTATATAACTTCCTTCGTTCATTTCCGAGTTAAATACTGTGTTATACAACACATCCGATGGATCGAGCATTGAAAAGATAGCGTTATCAATTATACCTATTTTATACCCTCCATAAGAAGTTTCATTCATTCTGTACTGCGGAGCTGGTATGTTGAGCGATAATTTAGTACCGTAATCTGTTTCGTAAACTAAGATTTTGTTGTCTTTTAAGGTCATATAATACGGATCAGAAACAATTATCTCGTTTTCAGAAACCTGATATCCTTTTTCGTTGTTATCTAAAAGTCCCACTTCTTCTATCTCTATAAGATTTTTTTCCATTATTTTTGTAAATTTTTTATGAAAGTATATCTGAAGTTTTGCATACGTGTCTGCAGTAGTTGTACTCTCCGCCGGGCAGCAACTGTCCTCTTTTTCCTGAGTCATTCCATCCCTATCGAAGCAGAGGAATCTTATAGAGATATCACAGTACTCGTCTTCGTAGACTAAAACAGTCTGATTAGAACATTCTGGACAGCATACAAGTACATTGGAGATCGTGTAAATATTGTTTTCACAGTTCCACTGGTAAAGGATCATTTTCTTGTAATCTTTGTACAATTCAAGGTATATCGTTCCATTATCAAGATCATAATCTACAATTTTTAATTTATACAATCCATCAATATCTATGAGCATCCCCTTGTAAATTTTTGTAAGAGAGGAATCAAGAGTACCGTCTTTGTAAACTTCGGTCTTTACCTTAATCTTATCATCGTACACTATATCTGCTTCCATCTTTGGGAACAATAATATAATTATAAGCAAGACCAGGAGTTTATTCTTCATTTTCCCCTCTCCATTTTTTAGTGACCTCTATTATTTTTATTAAAAACTCCTCAAATCCTTCAGAAACTTTCCATACATCGTTTCTTTTGTAAATAAATCCCCCACCTCTGAGCTTGCTTATAATACTGTCGTACTGTCTCCTCGTTATATTGGTAATGCTGCAGAACTCCGACCAGTAGCTGTCTTTCAATCCATTGTTTTCGCTTATCATGTTCAAAAACTTCAATGCAGGTTCTGCGAGTTCGGGATTTCGCCAGAACATACAGGCTAAAACATCCTCCATTTCGTCTATAATCCTATTTTCTGGCTGAATCAGGAATGTTGTTTTTGATCTTTCTCGCAAGCTCATCACCGTTGAAACAATATTGCTGAACAATAATACGAATCATTAGTATTTAAATCTTTCGGTCAGTGATCATCTCTGATAGCAAGTGATACTATATAATTTAATAGATAACGATGCTTACTATCTTGTAAATAACAGTCTCGTCTCTTAAAACGAGTCTGTATTCGCCTTTTTTCAAAGGCAAAGTTTGAGAATAGTATGAAGAGGTAAGAATAAATCTTTCAGAGTTTATCTCCAGAACTAAATTTTTACAATCCGATACTGTAAAGGTGATATCTTCATTGATCTCAATATCTATATTTTTCTGCTCTTTTTTTTCAAAGGCTGCAAATATTATCTTTGTTAGTATATCTTCATAGTCTTTATCTATTAAAGAAAAGAATACTTTGCCAGTATTTATCTCTTTTCCATTCTCATAAGCTTTATCTCCGTAAACTATGATATTTTTATCACCATAACTTAAAAAAACGTCTCCTTTACCTATCGTCACAAGCTTTGTGTTGTCAGAATAAAAATCATTTTTTGTCATATTTAGAATCTTTATATCTTCCTCATTCAATAAACTCACAAAATTCCTGCCGCTTATACCTACAAAAAGAACATTGCCTCCATTTTTTAAATATTCATAAATGATATTAACTTTTTCATAATCCACGCCTGAGATACTGTCAACGATTGTAAAATCGTAATTTTTTAGATCTTCATCTATTATCTCATAAGGGGTGTATTTTAGGTCTATGGCTGAAAAAGATCCTATTTTTGGGATTAAGTCTATATAATATCCTTCTATCTTAAATTCACTGCCGTCTTTATCTGGTTTTACGAATTCATTATTGTGTTTATAGATTTTTTCATGTTTGTAAAAATCCTCTTTTTCTATTATATTTCCTATGACAATAATCTTGTTCTTGAAAACATCCTCTATTTTCACATTCATCTTTGATACTACTATCTTAAATGGGTCTTCTATCAATATTTCTGGTGTAAAGAGTTTTAAATAGAAATCCACGCTGTTACCTTCTATTTCATAATCCAAAATGACATTTACATTTGTTTCTTTGCAGAACTCTTTCATTTCTTCCCTGAGATTTTCTAAATCGTTACTTAAATCATCTGAATACTTTACAGTGTCCATGCATGCATTTTTTATACTTGTGTACAACGCATAATAATTCTCTGTTTCGGTAGAAAGGGGAGTATAGGATGTTCTGTTCACCGAAAAGATCATTAAACAGACGATCACTGCTGCAATTAGAAAAAACTGTGATTTTTTATTCATTTGTACCACAAATATATCTTTATTTTATATATGAAACTTTCATCATCTACTATTTTTACATATCTGCATGTAACAGAGGCTCTATCAGTTTCTCTTCCATATCTTTCGTCATTTATTTCCAGGGCATAATCAACATTTTCCGGAATGCACTCTCCAATCTTTTCATAAAGAAGATCGGGATCATTTTTCAGTGCATAATACAAGAAAGACGTTTCTTCATACGGAAGAGAATCCAGAACGATCAATGTATCATCTCCAAGATTTTTAAGTTCTTTAAGGTCAGATTTCTCAAGAGTGAGCTCTTCCGATGTGTATGTAAGAAAGCTGATCATCAAGATCCCTGCAAGCACGGATTCCAGAATTCTTGCATATCCCTTTCTATTCATGATATCACCAGTAATATAAATAGAACTTTCCAAGCTCATTATCCATTATTATGGGCCTTTCAAACTTTTTAACACTTTTTCGTGGGGGTATTTCTTTTCCGTACGTAAATTTGTAACTTTCACTGTCTAAAACTATTCTGAAGTCTCCTTTTATCTCCAAGATTTCTTTTACATCTTTATATTCCATTTTCATAAGTTCTTCTACCTTTCTTTTATCCAGAATATTCGGACTTGAAGCTAAACCTATTTTCTCTACATCTGAGGAATCCCAGTTTTCTGGAGATCCTCTATTTTTTAAAAATGTTTCTAAAAGCACTTCTCCTTCTAAACTTTCATTTTTTTCATGATCAAAAGAAAGTAGAGAGTAGATCACAAAAGAGAAAGAGATCATGAAAATTAAAAATCCAACTCCAAACTCTATCTTCTGCATTTTACACCCCCAAAAAGTAAAATACGATATATGAAACAACTATCATCGCTATGCTATGCTTTAGCCCAGATATGACCTTGCCATCTATTATTTTTCCCATAATAAGCCCGTTAAAAAATCCTTCCAGCATTAAAAGCCTGAAAAATAATATTCTGTATCCTTCTAAGGATATTCCATATATCATCTCTCCTCCTTCTATCGTTGACATAGGAACTAAGAAAGCGTGATAAAGCAAGACAGTCATGGCAAGGAAAAGGCCGAAGATCATGTACATTATTATCATATAAGGTGCAATATTTCCTTTCAGCTCTCTCTCTATCTCTTTTAATTGTTTGGAGTTTCTGGAAGCTGAGCTTAAGACTTCTCTTATATCTCCTCCAGAACGGTTAGCTTCTATGATGAGATAAACGAATTTCTCTATAAAAGGGCTCTTTACAAAAAATGCAAATCTTCTTAAAACCTCTTCAAAGGGAATCCCCCATGTTATGAGCCTGTGAATTTTTCTTATTTCATCTGTGAGGATACCGTAATCCCTTTTGGAACATATGGCAACAGCCTGTGGTATGCTCATCCCAGAGTCTACAGATGAAGATACGTCCGCCAAAAAATCTGGGAATATCTCTTCACATCTCTTTATCTTTCTGAATTCAAAATATCTGTAGGTAGTATATGGAAGAGCTCCTATTAAAAACGAGAATAAGATAAAATCATCATAAGATTCTGTATTGAAATAGAACAGCGTAGAATAAAAAAGTAGAGAGATCGCAATCATTAAAGGTATAACTATCAATCCTATATTTCTGAGGTTCCAGAAACTTTCTTTCAGTTCTTTTTTCTCCATCTTATTCCTCCGGATATATAGCATCCAAAAGTAAGATAAACAGTATAGAAAACCCCGGGACTACAATATATGTAAGAATGTTGAGGACATCGTCAAATGTGAAAGGACCTATTTTTTGGGTAGAGAATAATTTGAATATACTTATAGTGACTATTAAAAGGAGGATCAGGAAAATAAAAGAGATAAAGATCTCTGAGTATATCCCCAGTGTGTCCGTAAACTCTTTTCTTATCTCCCTGTAATCGAACATGATTCCATCAGCTTTATTTCTAAGATATACGTTTAAATCTCCGCCAGAACGGATGGTGGCAACAATGCCTTGGAGAAGATCACCAAACTTTTTAGAAGGCGTAACAAAGGAATAATCTGCAAGTACAGTAACTATGTCCTTCCCAAATACCTTTGATTCGATAGCTATATTCTTAGCTTCCTCGGTTATCTCGCCATATAATGGTGATTTTGCTATATTTTCGAATATTTTTATGGGAGCTACCCCTGCTTCTGCCATGGCTGTCATATAGGTGACAGAATATGCCAGTTTTGATTCTATGTCTCTTCTTCTGTTCGATGTTACGAATCCGGGATACAGATAAAGTATTATAAGTGTTATCAGGAGTATTATGGGAAGAATAATCAAAAAAAGCACATTTAAATGAAAATAATAGTAGAGAGCAAAAAAGATTCCCAGAAAAAATATTGTTATTAGAAAAAGCGTAAATAAAATCATGCTGAGATATTCATAGATGCTTATCTTCATATTTGCTCTTTTAATAGTTTTTTTGAGCCCTTTAAAACTATCTTTGAAGAGTTTCTTTACAATGCCGCCAAAAAGCATGAACGCGAATCCGTACATTAAGATCCTCCAATCTTTTCCAGAACTGACTGCGGATCTTTATAATAAGAGGCAATTGCATCTGCCACATCTTCGTAGAATCTTATATTGTTATCTATCATCCATTTTAAGACTCTTTCCCTATTTTTTATCTCTTTCTTGATATCATCAAGAGAAACTCCAATTTTTTCACTCATTTTTTCAAGAAGATAACTTCTACCTGTAAAACTAAAAGTATCTTTAAAGGCGTTCCATTCATAAAGTGTATTCGTAATCACCTCATTTGTCGTTGGATCTAGATCTATAATCTCCACTATCTGACTTATTCTTCTCACAAGCTTACCCTTAACTTTGGCTCTCTGTTCAAGGAGAATGCAGTCTATATTCTTTATCAGGATTCTGGGTACATTTATAGGATCAGATTCCAATCTGTGAATAACACCCTGTGGAGAGTCTGCATGAATTGTGCCCATTGCAGCATGTCCTGTAGCAACTGCCTGGAATAAGGTATAAGCTTCTTCACCTCTTACTTCACCTACAATAATGTATTCAGGTCTCTGTCTCAGTGCCGATTTCAAAAGCTCAAACATATCTATCTCCCCAAGCTTTTTTTCTCCCATCATAGGCCCAAAACCTGTCCTTGTTACAGAGGGGATCCAGTTTTCATGCGGCAAATTTAACTCTGGCGTGTCTTCAATCGTAATTATCTTCAGCTCAGGTTTGATGAATAGTGATAGAGCATTGAGGGTAGTAGTCTTCCCAGAAGCTGTGCCTCCAGCGATGAGTATAGAAGATTCGTATTCCATTATATACCAGACATAGGCTAACATTTCAATCGAAAAAGTACCAAATTTAAACAGATCCACAGGAGTGAAAGGGTCTTCTCTGAACTTTCTGATCGTGAAAGTAGACCCTCTCATAGTAACCTCTTTTCCGAGTGTAAGCTGGACTCTACTCCCGTTAGGTAATGCACCGTCTAAGAGAGGCTCTGCCACTGAAAGATGCCTGCCGCATCTCTGTGCCATTTTGATTATGAATGAATCCAGTTCTTCGTGCGTTTTGAAGATTACATTCGTTCTCATTGATCCATAAAACCTATGATACACGTATACTGGAATTCCAGGTCCATCGCAGCTTATATCTTCGATATTTGGATCTTTTGTAATGGGATTTATCTTCCCATATCCTACAAAATCTCTAAGAATATAATAAATTATTCTTTCTTTTGAACCGGGATTTATCTTTACCTTGTATTTTTTGATTATCTTTTCTATTTCGTTTCTTACAAAAGTTTTGAGCTTACTTTCATCGTACATAGAAAAATCTATGGCCAGTGTGTCTTCTAAAACACTCACTATTTCGCTTAAGATCATTTCTTCCCTGATCACCAAACCGGGCTCCAGGACCCTGTAAAGCAATGATTTTTCCTCGGGATCGAAAAATATGTTAACAAAAGCATAAGGGTAATCTATGGGGTACATCATATTCAATTTTGTAATATGCGTTTCCAGAATTTCATCAGAAAGGTGAGGATCATTTAATCTTACAGCATCTATACTTCTTATATCAATAGGATCGGGATATTTTTTTTCCGGAATTTTTATTTTCTTTTTAAACATTAGATCAACTCTATTCTTTCTGTTTCATCTTCTTTAAGATAAACTACCTTTATTTCTCCAGCCCATATATCCTTTCCTGCTATTATGTCCTCATCTATATTAAGATAACTTCTGATCGAATAATCCAATTTGGGGCTGTAGACTTCTACATACTCTTTTGTGAGTTTGATCTTATATAAATATCCATTTATTTCCCCAGGGATCTGCAATTCCTTTACAATTTTTACATGTAGAGCATCTATATTTTTTCCTGACAGATACGTTTCCGTTATTCCCTTAACAACGTACTCTCCTATCTCCCCCATTTGTGCCTTCGTATTTCTTGTATTTACTTTATCCTCCAACTCGCTCATAGATGCGTAGACAAAACTCACTAAAAAGACTCCCAACATCACTAGAATTATGGCATCCGTTATATTCATCAAAGCTTTTTTATTCATTATTATCTACTTTTCTTAAATCTTTTTTAAACTTTCGAAAACGATCGCAATATTTTTTAGTAGAGAAGATAAATTAATCTCATGAAAATTATTTTTTTAGGAACTGCAGCATCTAAACCTACAAAGGAAAGAGGGCTTTCCTCCATAGCGTTACAGTATAAAGGCAATGTAGTTTTGTTTGACTGTGGAGAAAATGCCCAGAGGCAGATGCTTTCTATAATAAAGCCTTCTAAGATATCTTCAATGTTTTTAACCCATTTTCACGGAGATCATATCTTAGGAGTCCCAGGATTATTAATGACTATGTCATTAAACGAAAGAAAAGAGCCTTTAGACATATATGGTCCAAAAAAAACAGTTTATTTTCTCAAAAATTTTTTTAAATCAGGATATTTTGGAATAACTTTTGATGTAATTATAAAAGAGCTGAAAGATAAAGATATTATTGACTTTAAAGAATTTTATGTCCAGTCCTTTGAAACTAATCATGGTGTTCCTTCCTTAGGATATATTTTTAAAGAAAAAGACAGGAGAGGAAGTTTCATAGGAGAAAAGGCAAAAAAACTTGGAATAAAAGGAAAAATGTTTGCAGAGTTAGAAAAAAATGGAGAAATCTATCTTGACGGTAGAAAAATAAGACTAGAGGAAGTAACAGATCCGAAAAAGATAGGAAAATCGATTGTTTATACAGGCGACACTCTCCCGGTAGATATACCTTTTGAAGAATGTGATCTATTAATTCACGACGGCACATTTTTAAATGATCAGGACAGGAATGACACATACCACTCTACAGTAAAAGAAGCCTGCGAAACAGCTGTTAAAATAAAAGCAAAAAAACTTGTTCTGACACATATAAGCCAGAGATATAGCATTGACGAGATTCAGGAAGAAGCCTGGAAATATTTAAAAGATACGATAATTGCAGAAGATTTTATGGTGATTGAACTTTGATTAAAGAATTTTTTTCAAGGAAAAGAGATATAGAAGAAAGGAAAGAGTTTTTTAAAAAAATTAAAAAATATCTTATAAAAACAGGAGATTCAACGTATACTTATAACGATCCTCTTTTTCAGGAGACGATGCATTCTCTTACAGGGGCTTATGACGAAAGTATCCACAAATTCTGCATACCTTCAGAAATTCAGAAAAGGAAATATCTCTTGGATCTTTTCTCTGGATTCGGATATAACGCTGCTGCCGCCCTGGAGCTCAATCCAGGATTAAAGATAGATATGATCGAAAAGAATCCAGAAATACTTGCATTGGGGTTATTGATCCCTGAAGTATGTGAAGCTCATAAAATAATAAAAGCTGCGATCGAATCTTCACTTCATGATATAGGATTTATAAAGAACAGAGTTTATGAGACACCAAAAAATATATGTCTCTTTGTAGAAGACGCATTGAATTTTAGATATGAAAATAATTATGATGTCATTTTTCATGATGCGTACTCTCCAAAAAGGAACTGGAAACCCTATTCTTTAATTTTTTTTAAAAAATTGTACAGAGTTTTGGATGAAAATGGAGTTTTACTTACATACTCTTCCTCTTCACCAATGAGATCAAGCCTTTTAGAAGTAGGTTTTTACATTGGGGGGACCGAAGCATATAAAAGAAAGAGATCAGGAACGATAGCATCTAAAAGAGATCTAAAACTTAAAAATTTATCGAGAGAAGAAGAAAGAGTGATCTCTTTAACAGATCTCGGAATCCCTTATGTCAAAAATAGAGATGATCTCAGAGAAAAACTCAGAAACAAAGTTCTATTCTCATCTTCTGTAAAACTATGTTTCGAAAACATATACGATTTCGGAGAAAAATTTCAGATCACAGATAGAGAAAAAAATAAGGCTGAAAGAAGCATAAAAAAGATGGAACTTACAAAAAAGGAGATAATTTATGTGGTATGTCCACAGTACGAAAAATGCATCTGCGGAAAATGTTCCAGAAGATACGAAAACACTACTGAAAGAATAAAAGAGATGAGACACAGGCTTTTAAAACTCAAAGGAATAAATGTGAAAAATTTTATAACTCATTTTTTCGAAAGATTTAAAACTAACAAAAGCATAGTATCTATATAGGACAACAACGATGCCAAGGTGTCAGTAATGCAAAAGCAAGATTCATCGGTTTTGGAGTTTTTAGAGGATCTTTTAGGAAAAGGAGGTCTTGAAATTGCTTCTCTTATCGAAAAAAAGGAGGCAACTGACGAGGAAATAGCAGAAAAGCTAGAGGTAAGGATAAATGTAGTTAGAAGGGTTCTTTACAGACTTTATGAGAATAGGCTTGCTACGTACAAAAGGACAAGAGATAAAAATACAGGCTGGTACGTTTACTACTGGAAGCTCAACTTGGAGAATGCGCCAAAGATCCTGAACTCTATAGAAAAAGATTATATCCAGCATCTTAAAGAGACTTTAGAGTACGAGGAAAACAACATGTTCTTTTCCTGTGCAAACTCCTGTAATAGATACACATTTTCAGAGGCAGAAAAACTTGAGTTTAGATGTCCGGATTGTAGTGAAACTCTTGAGTATCATGATAACTCTAAATTAATAAAGACACTGAAACTGCAGATAGAAGAACTGGAAGGCAAAAAAAAAGGAGATAACGGGAGAAAATAGGATGCTGAGAAAAGATGCCCTGGAATTGTTAAAAAAAGAAGGCTGTTCTGAAGATATTATCAGGCATTCCGTTACTGTTAGTGAAAACGCTTTGAAAGTGGCCAAGAAGATCAATGATAAAATAGACGAAAACATTGTGGAGATAGGCGGATTACTTCACGACATAGGAAGAAGCAAGACTAACTCAATTTTCCACGGCATAGAAGGTGCAAAAATCCTGGAAAAATATAACATAGATCCTGTTTTTATAAATATATGCAAAAACCATCTGGGCTCCGGCATAGAAAAAGAGGAGGCAGAAAAACTCGGGCTTCCAAAAGGAGATTACATTCCAAAAACAAAAGAAGAGAGGTTAATAGCTTATATAGATAATCTGGTGATAGAAGACAAGCTTGTAAGCTTTGATTATGCTTTAGAAAACTTCAAGGATAGAATAAAGAATGAAAGATCAGTAAAAAGATTTTTGGAAATGAACGAGGAGTTCGGGAAGTATTTGTAGTGGAACTATCTCAAAAATGCAATAATAATCATGAAAAGACCGCAAATCCCTCTAAATAGTAATGATAGTATCAAAAAAGGTGAATTATAAAAAGAATTATAAAATATCAAGAATTCTAACAATCTAGGGAATAATTGTGACATTCCCCAAAAACCTATTAATAAGAATCCCAAATCTTTAAAATTGTTCAAATCTGGGGTTTTAGAATACAGCCGAAAAACGATATATATCAGCACTATAACTAATGGTATTGTGAAGAAGAATTGAAATATATTCCCAATTTCAGATAAAGATCTAAAATCTAAAGTGAAAAAGAAAAGAGGAATAGAAGAAGAAAAGTATAAAATCAGTGAACAAACGAAAATTTTACCGTTTTTCCAGAGAAATTCAACTTTATTATATCTTTTAATAAACTGCCTGTCCAAATTGAAAAATGATAATGTTAGAGATATACATGAAAACTCCATCATGATCCAGATCGTTAAGCAGATCGGTGTAGTTAGAGTCAAATTCTCATTCGTAATCTCATTCAAATATCTAAAAAAGGAAAATGAGAAATAAAGAGATATTATCATGCCTATTAAGGTCATTTTAACTTCCTTTCTTAACAATGATAAACTAAAAAACGAATTTAAGACCAATATCCATCCCACTACAGAATTGGATTCATAAACAAAAAATATCCCTGTAAAGAAAAACATTAAAACTAAGGATATTATAAATAATTTGTATAAAATTTTTGACATTGTTTATCTATATTCTATTAATTCTGATGTGCTTGTACATTCCTTGCCTTTAAAATTTGTGGTATTAATACCTTTCACAATTATTTTGAGTTCCAGAGAATACCACAGAGTATTAATCTGTTTTACTATTTCTCCTTCATATTCTGTACTCATTGCACATCTTACTTTGTAACAGTTAAGACTTCCTGCTTCAATTTTTACTTTTTCATAAGAGACTATTTCTGTTTCAAACTTGTATTCTGTGATGAAATTTTCTTTGTTTTTGATATTATCGGATTTTATTGTTACATTTCCTTCCCATTTTTGTCCTACCTCCATGGAATCTAAGTTCCAAAGAAAATATCCAGGGTCACTTGTAGTTACCGTCTTATACTTCAATTCCCCCTCACGGTCAAATGAATAGCCTATTATTTTTCTAGAGAAAAGATATGCTATATTATACCCTCCTATAGTTTCAGACCCTGACGTTTCTGAGAACGTTGCTCTTACACCTTCACTCTCTTCTGTAGAGTAATATTTTGTGTATATCTCCTTAACTCCCTCCTCACATTCTGCCATACACGAAGATGTTTCTTTTATTACATAATAACTTACTTCTCTTTCTTTGTTTGTATTGATTCCATAATAAGTTAGAGTTGCAACAGCGACAATACACAAAAAAAGAAAAATATAATATTTTCTATTCATTTAATTTTACCCCCACCAAACGCATCGCTGACAATCAGTATCTATCCTATCTTCAATAACAGTTTCACTGTAGTGGCAGTAAAAAGTCATTGTACATCTTACTTTCAAAATGTGTCTCCAACCCTGTTTGTACTTGTTATGATACTGTCCATAAGGATCCATAAGACCGCACCAAATAGCTGTCCATTCCCAATGACCGCAAGGTGTGGATCTATCCTCAATCCATGTTCCAGGTGTGCAAGTATTCATGCATCCTGCAGCCATAAATGTTACTTTACCGGTAGGCTTTATTATTCCCTCGCTCATTGCAAAACCTGAAAAAAGTCCAGCTACCACAATGAGTACCAACAATGCTATTGCACCTTTTTTGTTTCCAAATTTTTTCACTTTTTCACTTCTTTTTTAATTAGTTGAGAGTTTTACTAACTCCCACTAATATATATATATATATATAGTCACCTTTATTTATAAACTTTTCGGTTAGTAGGTAGTACAGAATAGGTAGCACACTATATTATACAAATAAAAAGCAATACATCACAGAATCTAAACAACCTATTTTAATACAATGCACGTACTAAAATTATGAAGGTTTTTTATGATAAGCGGATGCTTGAGCACAAGCAGGATTATTTTCACCCGGAAAAGAAAGAGAGATTGGAAAGATCAAAAGAAGTTCTGGATGAGAACGGAATAAAAACATACAAACCTAAAAAATTCAATGAAGAGATATTTAAAAAAGTGCATGATGAGGAGTATTTAGATTTTTTAAAAAAATTCAGAGGATATTTAACGCCAGACACGATAGTAAGAGAAAACACGTATGACATGGCTGTCATATCGGCTTTTTGTTCTTTAAGTGTAAGCGACGCGCTTTTACGAGGCGAGAATGCATTTGCATTGAACAGACCCCCCGGACACCATGCCTGCAGGGATAATGGAGGTGGTTTCTGTTATCTAAATAATATTGCTATAGCTGCTCATTATTTGAAAGAAAAAGGAATAGAGAGAATATTCATTTTGGACTGGGACGGACATCATGGAAATGGCACTCAGGAAGCATTTTACAACATAAACTGGGTCTATTATCTGTCGATACACCAAAAGGGGATGTATCCCTTTACTGGGTACGATTATGAAACGGGAGAAGGAGAAGGAAAGGGTTTTAACAGGAATATTCCCGTATCGTACGGTACCGGAGACGGAGATTATTTAAAAATATTTGATAATATAGTTTTAAAAGAGATAGAAAATTATGAACCTGATCTTATTTTGATCTCGGCTGGACAGGATTCTCATAAGAACGATCCTTTAGTCGGATTGAACTTGTCAACAGAATGTTACGGTACTTTTATTAAAAAGATAAGAGATTATACGGTAGGCGCTGTATTGGAAGGAGGTTATGATTTAAACAGCCTCGCATATTCAAATCTGGAAATAATAAGAGAGATGAGCGTTTGATAATAAATCCTTTTAAGCCCGAGTATCAGAAATATCTGCAGATAGATCTTAATAAAATACCGAAAGAGATCGTTGAGTTATCTATAAATAGAGTGATGAAATTCAAAAAGAATCCAGATTATTACATAAACCTCAAGGAAAAAGAAGATATTATCTCTTTCTTTTTGTTATGCCAGGGCCTGGCATTATCCCCAAACTCTCAAAAGAGTTTTCATGCTATAAACATTTTGAAACAAACAATACAGAAGAGACTGGAGATAAATCCGGATATAACGGATATGAAAGAGCTCATGAGCATAGAGCCTTCAGATCTCAGAGGCGAGGATACGTACAGATTCAAATCTTTGAAAAATGCTCCGGCAGAGTTTATGCTGAACTGGTATGAAATCTATGACGTGATCGACCCGATCTCAGAGTATATTCT
>Ga0315549_1000651_pt1 | contig 40367 bp, 26 predicted proteins | sample SalMarSW160200MG_FD_203101 | JGI IMG/M metagenome (GOLD analysis project Ga0315549, IMG submission 203101) | Salt marsh sediment microbial communities from the Plum Island Ecosystem LTER, Massachusetts, United States - Salt Marsh Sediment SW1601-200 ...
TCATTTCTGCCAGGCTTTAGCTGGCATCCCCGTTAGCCACCCGCTTCAGCGGGTGGTCACAGGGCGCGCCTTTTTCCTCTCTGGAGCCGGCTTCAGCCGGGCTTCTCGACCAGAGGATTCATCCCAAACCCACCACTCAAATACAGCCACACCCACCGAAATCGCGTGCAAAAAGGTGGCAGAAATTAGGCCTTGCGGCAATGACAATAAGATGTTATAGATTCCATGGGTTTTTCTCGCGGGAAAAGTGTGAGTGAGCTGAGGTATAGCTATCGCTCTGCCCGGCATCGAACGCAGGCGGGCGGCGAAAAAAGGGACGATAATTGCTTCGGATTGGCAGGATGTGCTGGAGTAGTGGAATCCTTTGTCATCTGGCTTTCCTCGCGAGACTTCCGGCGGGCCGGCGGAATGTTGAGCACTCCTCAACGAGGCGTGCAATGTCCAAGAAACGACGGGGGGCAGACTTGATGCTTCATGTAACCACGAAAACGCTCGCCTTTCTTCTCGTCTTTGGATTAGCCGCTGCTCCCGCGTCTGGAGCACCGCCGGATGTCACCATTCAAATCGCCGAGGTGAATAACGACAGTAACCCGGGAGAATGGACTGACCTCGAAGTGGTCTGGGACGAGTACCCTGTTGCCGAGGCGCCGGAGCACAATCCCTTTGACGACGACGCAAGGCAGGATTGGTATATACCATTCGCCGGAGAGTTTTTCCATTTCTCGTTTGGCCGACCGAGGACCGGCTCGTATGCCATTCGATGGTGTTATGGGGAGCCTTCCGCCGAGAAGCTGTGGAGCCCCGTCGGGGAATGCGAGATTATTGGCCCCGAGCCAACGGAATATCCCGGTGACATCGCGAGGGTGCTTCACGTCATTCTCGATTTGCCTCCCCCGGGTGAGATCGCTGCGGAGGGTCTTTTCTCCAGCATTCAAGCCGCCATTGACGCCGCCGCGGATGGCGATACAATTACAGTGCACGAAGGAAGGTATGTCGAAAACATAAGGTTCAAGGGAAAAGCCGTCACCCTGCGCTCCGAAAACCCCGAGGACCCGGCTGTTGTCTCCGGCACAATCATTGATGGGGGCAAGGAAGGCAGCACCGTCGCTTTCGACTCGGATGAGGAAGAGGATTCCGTCATCAGCGGGCTCACCATCACCAACGGGCGTGCCGATTGGGGCGGAGGAATCCACTGTAATCCCTGGACCAATCCCACCATTCGCAACAACCAAGTCGTCGGGAATACTGCTTTGCAAGGCGGAGGGGGCGTTTACTGTGGCAGTTCCGCGACCATTTCGAGAAACATTATCGCCTCGAACCGTTCTGAATTCGTCGGCGCGGGAATCTTTACGGATTACTCAAGCTCGCCGTTAATCGCCTCCAACTTCATCGTGAAGAACGAAGCTGCCGGCTCGGGCGGCGGTATCTTCTGCGCCCCTTTCTGCACCAGCAGAATCATCAACAATACGATTGCCGACAATGTCGCTCCTGTCGTAGGCGGCGGGCTTTGCTGCGATGTGATGGCAATTCCCCAGATATGGAACTGCATTTTCTGGGGGAACGGCGATGATATGTTTGGGTGGGGAGGCAGTTATTGCTGTGTGGAGGACACCGGTAGCGAGAACGAAGGTGAGGGCAGCATCCATCGGGACCCCCTTTTCGTCAACCCGGCGTTGAGGGACTACCATCTCCTCGCTTCCTCGCCGTGTATCGGCCGAGGCACAACCCTCGCTCCGTCCGTTCCAGCGTTTGACCTCGATGGAGAACCAGTCCCCTATGGCGCCTTCGCGGACATCGGCGCCGATGAGTTCGTGGACGAGGATTCGGACACCCTGCCGGATTTCTGGGAGAAAAGATGGTTCGGCGGTTTGACCGACGGAGCGCAGGACGACCCGGACTTCGATAAGCTCACAGATGTCATCGAACTGCCCGCCGGCACCGACCCGGGGAACCCGGACACCGACGGTGATGGCTGTTTTGACGGAGTGGAGGTTTTCGCCGAAACCGATCCTCTCGCCCCGGACTCCTTCTTCAAGATTCTCGCCTTAAGCCTCTCGGAGACTCAAGTGACCTTGCAATGGACGACCGTCCCCGGACGATGGTATCAAGCTTACGGCAGCCATGATTTCCGGTCGTGGACGCCGATCAGCCCAGCTCTGAAAAGCAGCGGACACTCTTTGCAGTACACCTTCACCGCCGGGAAATCCGCTTCGTTCCGGTTTTTCAGGGTCGAAGTCTTGCCATAGAGCCGCTCAACGAACCTTTCCCTAACTTCCGGTATTCAGCCTGCATTCCCGCGCGAGGCCTGCGGCTTGCCCAGCGTGGCCCACGGCGCATCGGCAGGCAAATAGCGCGGTGGCCAACGGGGCAACCGGCGCGCGGCACAGCAGCCGCACAGGGAAAAGAAGAATGCGGTTTGGCGCCGGACTCCCCGGAGGCTATCTGCAATCGCCAGGCTGAACAGTCAAGGCGGCAAGATTTCCTCTCGTCGAGCGGTGTTCGGGCCGGTCACTGGTCCACCTGCCAATCCACGACCTCTGAACGCCTGAACGCAACCTGCAGGCGAGCACTGGTCGAGGATGCGCCTGCGTAAACTTGTCCGAGAGGGTTGTAGTAATAGGACCAAACCTCCTCTCCGCTCGGGGTCCGGATGGACCTCGAAGGGGAGCCGATTTCTTCCCGGACTTGGTTTTTCGTCATGCCGGGCTGAAGTCTGGATCTGGACGTTTGAAGAGTCTGGAACGCACTACAGGACACAATTATCATTGCCAGGGACAGGACCGCGATAGTGAGCAGCGCTTTTCGCATTTCCAACCACCTCCTCCGGTTTTGGATACGTCTTGCGAACGCGCCAGTGGTGAAGAGCTTCAACGCCGAATAGTAATAACTACTCGCCTGAGACTGATTAGCAACTTTCATGCCAGCGCTCGAGGGCGGCCGCACCACCGCGTGCTCACCGGGAAAGCGCCCCACTCTTCAATCACCGTTTCCTCGGATGGTCCTCTGCGCCAAAGAGATTTGGGAGATCGAACCTTTTCTGCTTCGGTAGGATAGCGACTGAAAGGCCAGAGCAGGCGGCTGTGAGATAGTGGCTGGTGGCAGGGCAGTTACGGTCTTGGAAAGGCACGGAAGAAACGGCGAGACCGAGTGAGATCGGGAAGCGGAGACCACCCACTCAGCCTTATTGACATGAGCTCACAGGTGAGTTCTCCAAAATCGCCAATAGAAAAGGAACACAGGAAAAGGAGGGAACGCCGCCTTCTGCCCGCGAAACGGTTATTTCCCCAAAACCGAACACAAACTGTAATTTGCCGGCGAGCGATGTCGTGAGCCGACGATTTTCGGAGTCGGTCTCTATTGGGCGGACTTCTTCGGGGCTTTCTTGCGGACAAAGCGGGTGATTCTGAACAGATAGCCCAGCACAAAGCCCACCGCGAGAGACAGCAATATGACAACCCTGACCGACAGGTTCGTTACACCCCCGAAGGCGCCGAATCGTACGACATCTTTCCCCTTCGTACTGAATAGCACGAAAGTCACGACTGCCACGACGATAATCAGTGAAACGATGAACCTTACCTTCGCGATACGCATAAGTGCCCCCTTTTCTCGCGCGTCCTTCTTCTGCGGGCCGCTCACGCTCGCGGACGCTTCAGCTTGCGCGGGAACGCCAGCCTCAAGGAGTGGAGGCCGGAGCTTCAGGAGAAGTGGGCGGCTGTGCTTCTTCGGGCGGTCTGACGTTGAACTCGACCCTCCGGTTTTTAGCGTGGTCCGCCTTTGTCTTTTCCACGACAGCAGGACGTAGCTCCCCGTAGCTGACCGTGCTCAACCGAGAAAGTGCAATACCCTTCTGCACGAGGTAATCCTTGACCGCCCGGGCCCTGTTCATTCCGAGAGTGTAGTTGTATCGCTCCGGTCCGCAAGAGCAAGTATGGCCTTCCAAGACCACTTTGACGCTCGGATACTTTTTCAGCTTCTCGGCCGCACTGTCGAGGACCTCTTTACCGAGAGGCGTCAGCTCATATTTGTCGAACTCGAAGTGGACCCAGTCTTCCAGCTTCAGCTCGGCGACGGGTGCAAGCTCCTTGGGGATTTGCTCCTGCATCACTTCTTCCTGCCCGGGAACAACGGGTCCGGGAAGCTCTCCCGGGCCCCAACCTTCGCCCGCGAACCGGAGGACATAAACGTAGCCCCTGTTCCCCCACAGCGAGTTTTCTTCCGGTCCCGGTGTGGTCGGCCACCACCAGTGACCGGGTCTTACCGGGTCGGGTTGCGGTTGCGGCAGGGCCTTGCTCGGCCACCACGCCAACTCCTCCATGACCACGCCGGGCGGGTTATTGGCCGGACCAACACAACCATTCATTGCCCACGTCAGGGCGAGCAGGCTCACCGGGCAAACAAGTGCCCTTCTCAACATTTTCATCATCCCCCCTCTGCCTTTTCTGTTCTCAACTGGAAGTTTGCCCTCCTCCGACGAAGCCTTTGCCAAGCCGCCTTCCGTCAAAGATGATGCCGAACTCCACGCAGCTCGCTTCTCTTATCTACTACCCGACTCCCCTTTTGTCAACGGTTTAATTCCGAGTTTGGAGACCTTCCGGTCCGAAGCCTCGAGAATCTCAAGTTCGATCCCGTAGCGTCGAACCTTTTCTCCAGGCTGAGGGACCCTGCCGGTGATAACCGTCAGGAGCCCCCCGATGGTCTCCGCCTTCTCCTCCGGGATGTCTGTGGAGAATTCCTCATTGAATTCCCTGATGCTCATTCTCCCCTCGACCACGACCTTTCCTTTTCGGGTGCTGACCCTTTTTGGAACACGGCCCTCATATTCGTCGGCGATCTCTCCGACAATCTCTTCGACGATGTCCTCCATCGTCAGGATGCCGCAGACCCCTCCGTACTCGTCCACCACGACGGCGAATCGCTCTCTCCGCCGCTGGAACTCGAGGAGGATGTCGTCCACGGGCTTGGTCTCAGGGACAATATAGAGCTTTTTCATAAGGCTCTCCACCGGCTGGGGGCGGTCCTCGATCCCCAGGAGGTCAACCGCATTGACGGCGCCGACGATGTTGTCAACCCTGTCCCGATAAAGGGGGATAGTTGAGAAGCCCGATTTTTTCATGAGCGTGATGACGTGCTCCACGGTGCTGTCAATGGGCGCGGCAATCACCTCGATGAGAGGCACCATCGCCTCGTTGGCCTGCGTCTCCTGAAGGTCGAATATCCGACGCAGCATATCCAGGCCGTCCTCGTGCAAGAATTCCCCTTTTGTCCTCCCCTCAAATAGGAGGCGAAGTTCGTCTCGCGAGCTGAAGGGACTCGTTGTTTCGACCTTCTGGCCGAACAATGCCGCCAGCTTTTGCGACAAGAACGTCGCCGCGTAAACCGCCGGAAGAAGAACCCAGTAAGCCAACCTCAGCGGAGTGATAACCAATCGTACCAGAAAGGTGGTGTGAGTTCTGAACAGGGACATCGGGACGATCTGTCCGAACATCACCACCAGCGGGAGCACAACCGCCGTGGCGACCACCGCGCCCCAATTGTCGCTTCTCGTGACATATCTGTAAACGAGACTGCTGGCGACAGTCGAGCCTACGATGACCAAAACGTTCACTCCCACCAGCGTCGTCCCGAAAAGGCGCTGCGGATTATCCAGAAGCCGTTGAATAAGCACGGCTTTTGAGTCTCCTCGTTCGACGAGGTGTCTGAGCCTGATCCTGTTGAATGAGATCAATCCCATCTCCGACCCGGCAAAGAACGCCTGCCCAAACAAGGACAGAACTATCAAGACGCTTCCTGTCAGCCAGTCCATCTTGCCTGAGAATTGTCCCCCTATTCTTCCCTTGGAGGTTTCTTCCGTTTCACGAGCACTTCCTCGACCCTGTTCTTAGTGGCTTTTCTTATCTCGAAGCGAATGTCGTCGGTCTCGTAAACTTCGCCCGGGCGAGGTATCTTCCCCATCTGGTGGGTTAGAAATCCGCCGATGGTTACGCTCAACTCGTCCGAAATGGACGAAGAAAACAGCTCGTTGAACTCGTTGATGGGCAACCTGGCGTTGATGATAGCGGTGTCCGGCTCGACGAAGACGTGCTTTGGGGATTCCGATTTGACCTCGCTGAGGCGTCCAGTGAGCGATTGCAGCACATCCTCCAACGTGATAAGCCCCGAGATGCTGCCGTATTCATCCACCACCAGGGCAAAATGCGTCGCCTTCGCCCTGAACTCTCTCAATAGGCGATCGAGGGGCATGGTCTCCGGCACAAAATAGACCGGCCTCAACAGACTTCGAATGCCGGATTTCTCCAGCTCGCTCTTCGAGGCGAAAAGAAGGTCTTTGGCGTACAGCAGCCCCAAAACGTTGTCAATATCCCCGGTCTCGATTGGCACCCTGGTGTACTTCTTCTCGCGCAAAACGCTGCGTATCTCGTCAATCGGCGTGGATAGGTCGAGGGAGAAAATCTCGGACCGCGACTTCATCATTTCCCGGACCTCACTGGTCTCGATCTCGAACACACCGTGTATCATGGCTTCTTCCTGGCGGTCGAGCAGCCCTTGACTGCGCCCGATCCTGACGGCAGTCCTCAACTCTCCCTCTGACGCTGCCATCTCCTCCGGTCTCATCATTTGCCCCAGCAGGCGTATGATGCTGTTGGCGACGCTCTCCAGCACGACTCTGACCGGGCGCACCGCGACGGAGAAGGCGTTGATGGCCGGCGCCACCCTCCTGGACAGTTTCTCCGAATTCTGGATGGCGTAGGTTTTGGGGGCGATCTCCCCGAAAATCAGGATAAGTGCGGTCATCGCCAGCACCGAAAAAAGGTCGCTCGCCCCGCCAAAAATATCGAGTGACCGGAAGAATGATGCCGAGAGGCTTGACGCGAGAATGTTCACCAACATGTTGCCTATCAAAATGGTGACGAGAAGACGCCGAGGATTTGAAAGGAGATGGGCGAGGAGACGCGACCGTTTTCTCTTGTCGGCTCGGAATCTCCTGAGCTTGATGTGGCTGAGGGAAAACAGAGCCGTCTCCGACCCTGAAAAGAAGGCCGAGAAAAGCAGAAATATGACAACCGAAACTATGACTATTTCGTACCGCACTTAATCAAACCCATCATGGGGGCGCGCACTCTGCCGCACTTCCAAGAGCTTCGCTCGCCTGCCGCTATACCCAAAAGGGGCGAAAGCCTGTGCGAACCCTCGTTGAAATACTCTCAGCTCGGGGGGCATCATCGAGACGCCCGCGGCCTCCTTTCATCTCACGACCGAATCGGGGAAACGCATGTATTCCTGAAGTCTGTCAGTCTCGGTGATGTACTTATCAACCGCAGGCTCAACCGGGAGCGGATACTTTCCGTCGAAACACGCTGTGCAGAATTTTCCTCTCTCCTCGTCGAGGCAAGACAACATTCCCTCCTTGCTGAGGTATCCGAGGCTGTCAATGTTCAGGAACCGGGCAATCTCCTCCACGGATTTGTTCGCGCCGATTAGCTCCTTCTTGGTGGCGAAATCTATCCCGTAGAAACAGGGGAATCGGTGCGGGGGACAGCTTATTCGCAGATGAATCTCTTTCGCGCCTGCCTCTCTGAGGCTCGCCATCCGAAGCACCGTCGTCGTCCCTCTCACAATCGAGTCCTCGACCACAACCAACCGCTTTCCCCGGATGACCTCCTTGACGGGGTTCAACTTGACCTTCACCCCGAAATCCCTGATAGCCTGCCTCGGCTGGAGGAACGTTCTTCCTATGTAGTGATTCCTGGTCAGCCCCATGTCAAAGGGAAGCCCCGACTCCTCAGCGTATCCGATCGCTGCGGAAACCGCACAATCGGGAACTGGTATCACAAGGTCGGCGTCAACCGGGTGCTCCCTTGCTAACCGGGCGCCCAATCTCTTGCGAACCTCGTGCACGTTCGCCCCGAAAATGAAACTATCCGGCCGGGCGAAGTAAATATGCTCGAAGATGCAGAAGGACTCCCGGCGGCTCTTCCCGAAAGGGTAAAAGGACTCGGCTCCGTTGGAGTTAATGACGACTACTTCCCCGGGCTCAACTTCCCTGATAAATGTGGCATCGAGCAAATCGAGGGCGCACGACTCCGAAGCGAGCACATACGCGCCATGAGCCTTTCCCAGGCAGAGCGGGCGAAAGCCGTTTGGGTCTCTAATTCCGATGATTTCATCCTTTGTCATCAGTGCCAAGCAGTAGGCCCCCTTTATCTCTTGGAGCATGCCAAGCACGGCATCTTTCTCGTCGCTCACCTTCAAGCCGGCCATGATGTGCAAGATTATCTCGCTGTCGCTTGTCGTCTGGAAAATCGAACCTCTCGCTTCCAATTGCTGTCGCAACTGCCTGGCATTGGTGAGGTTGCCGTTGTGAGCGATGGCGATTGTGCCCCTCGAATAGTCAACCATCAACGGCTGAGCGTTCTTCAATACGCTCGACCCGCTGGTAGAGTACCGGACGTGGCCCAGGGCGATGTCTCCCTTCAAAGCGGACAGCATCTCGCGATTGAACACGTCCCCCACCAGCCCCATCCCTTTGTGCGCCATCATGAGCTCGCGATTCGACGAGACGATGCCCGCGCTTTCCTGTCCTCTGTGTTGAAGCGCGTACAGCCCCAAATATGTCAGCCTCACCGCGTCCGGGTGGCCATATATCGCAAAAATCCCGCACGCTTCCCGCGGACCAGAGTACCTTGCTTTCAGGTTCATTTTTCCTCTTCACCATCCTCATCTAAACCGAAAAGTGTGTTCACCAATCCCAACCGGATTGCACCATTTTTCTGCCTCGCCACCTTCTTGATCCGGGTCGTGGGCGTGTGCAACAACCTCTTAATCATCTGGCGGGTCACGGTGTCGAGTTTCTTGCGAGCTTCATCGGAGAGCTGTGGGAGTTTCGACATGGCTCTCTCCAGCTCTTCCGATCTCACCGACTCGAAATGTTCGTGCAACTTCCGAATAATGGGCGCCGCTTCAAGCGAATTCAGCCAGGCCATAAATGACGAAACTTCCTGCCCAACGATTCTGTCGCATTTAGCCACTTCCTGCCTTCTCTTGCGAAGATTAGCTTCTGCGATCTCCTTCAGGTCGTCTATATTATAGAGGTAAACATTGTCAATCTCATTCACCTCCGGGTCAATATCGCGGGGCACGGCTATGTCAATCAGAAAGATCGGCGTATTCCGCCGCCTCCGCATCGCTGTGCGGAGATGCTCCTTGCGAATGATGGCGTGGGGAGCCGCCGTTGAACTGATAACAATGTCCGCTCGCCCTAATTCCTCCTCGCAATCCTTTAGGGAGACGGCTCTCCCGCCATAGGTCCGGGCCAGGTCAACCGCTTTTTCGTAAGAGCGGTTCGAAGCGATAACGGAGCCTGCTTCGTCGTCCATGAGGTGTTTCAAGGTCTGCTCGCTCGTTTGACCCGCCCCCACAATCATCACGGTTCTCTTGGAGAGGTCTCCGAATATCTTTTTGGCGAGCTGCACAGCCGCCGAGCTGACCGAGACGGCTCCGGCATCTATCATCGTCTCGGTTCTGACCCTCTTCGAGACCTTCAGCGCCCGCTGGAACAGGGCGTTCAGCACCGTGCCCACGGATTCCGCCTCGACTGCTTTCTCGTAAGCCTCCTTTACCTGCGCAACGATCTCCTTTTCACCCACCATCATAGCGTCCAGGCCGCTCGCCACGCGAAAAATGTGCCGCACGCTTTCCGGCTGCTTGCGAGAATAGAGGCTCGATTCCAAAAACGCCAGCGGTTGCCCGCTCCGACCGCTCAGAAAGTTCTTGAGAGTTTCCAGCGCATCATCTCCCCGGTCAGCCGTCGCGTAAGCCTCGACCCTGTTGCAGGTCGAGATGATGCCGCACTCCCACAGACCGGGCGCTTGCTTTAGGCCGCACAGAACATCGCAGAGGGAGCTCTTGCCGATTGACAGCCTTTCCCTGACCTCAATCGGCGCCGAACGATGATTTAGTCCGACAAGAACAATATCCATCTCTGTTTCCAAACGCCTTACTTAATGTCAGCGCAGGAGTGTGAGGCATCGGCTTCGAGAAACGCCCGTCCCCGCCGCTTTCAGTTCTTTCGGAATGACGTGCGGGACGAATAGGAACGAAAGGACTATCACTGCGATTCCCAGGATACTCAGCCACGCCACTTTCTTCCCGCGAACAAAAGAGGTAACTCTCATCAGGAACACAACCGCATACGCACCCCAGATGATAACAGCTCCCATGATTTTCGGGTCGGCGCCCCCCGGTTTTTTCGGCAGGGCGGACAGCCAGAAGAAACCGAGTATCAAGCCGGCGGTCAGAAACAGCAAACCCGCCAGCAGAGCACGGTAGTTCAGTCGGTCGAGGAGGTCAAGGGGCGGCAACTTGGCGCAGAGCTCTCCGGTTCCCTTCTTCTTCAGGAAATGGCTGTGCAAAATGTACATGAAACCCACCGCCGCCGCAAATGCGAAGGAAGCGTACGCCACGAAAATAAGCCCGATATGCAGCGGCGCCCAGAAGCTCCGACCCACAACTTCTCCGTAGCCGGAGGGGCTTTTCTGCCCGGTCATGGCCAGAAAAAGCAGAGCAATAACCAGCGGCAGCACGAACAAATTCAGGACTTTCAAGCCCGCCCTGGCGTGGTAGGAAACCGCCACTGAAATCCCCACCACCATCCAACACCAGAAGGAGATGTTCTGAAGGCTGTTGGCCCAGGGGAGCTTTCCCTGCCCGAGGGAGACCAGCACGAGCGAAACTCCATGAATCGCCAATCCGCATAGCGAGAGCCACAGCCCGCGAGCCGCGAGCCGCTGCCATCCCCGAAGCACATACATGACGAAATGCCAAAGGCTCACCAAATAAACCGCAAGGCTTACATGGAAAATTAGGATGCCCGCCTTATACATCGTCGCATTCCTCGCTCGACAACAGCTCTTTCAGCTTTCCCTCAAAAAGTTTCTTCCCTTCGGCTCTATTCCCTCTCAGGAACTTTGCGAGAAAACTGTCAGCCGTCAGAGCGTCGAAAACCTTCTTCCTGTCGTGCAGCCTCGGCACTTCTCTGATAATTCTACACCTGCTTTTCCCCATCAGCCCGAGGAAATCAGAGTATCTTCGCCCATACCGTTTCTCGAGTTCCTTTCGTATCCTCCGGGCAAGCGCCGGGCTCACTCCCGACGTCGAGATTGCTATCTTCAGCGCTCCGCGCGAAACCACCGAAGGGATGATGAAATCGCATAGTCTCGTCGAATCCACAACATTCGCCAGGACTCGTCGCCGTTTCGCCGCCGTGTAAACTCTCTCATTGACTTTCGCATCATCCGTGCACGCAATCGCCAGAAACACCCCGTCAAGGTCTCCCGCCTGAAACGCTTTCCGGTCGAGAACCACTTTCCCCTTCTCCGCCAATTTCAAAAGACGCTGAGAGAACTCAGGGCTGACCACTTTCACACGCGCGCCGGCATCCGTCAACGATCTTGCCTTCCTCGCGGCTACCTCTCCACCGCCAACCACGACGCATTTCCGTCCTTCGAGGTCCAGAAAAACCGGGTAGTACCTCTTCATGGCCAGTTTCGCTCGAGCTTCTGCCCTTTGCGTCTTTGCGTCTCCGCGAGAGGCTTCCCCTTTCTCCACTTTTTTTCGCCAAGACGCCACGGGCGCCAGCGTCCTTGACCCTTCCCGGGGCGCCAACCTTCCGTTCGATGAGGTTAAGGATGTCATCGCCTGCTCGTTCTTCAAAATCCCAGCTCCAGCTCCAGGCTGTACCTCTTCAGAACCTCCTCAGCCAGAAGCATATAGCCTTCTGCCCCGCGCGACCTGATGTCGTAGTCAATCACAGGCTTGCCAAAGCTCGGCGCCTCGGCAAGAGATACAGCTCTCGGAATCACAGCCTCAAAGACCTGTTTCCCAAAGTACCGCCTCACCTCCGAAATAACCTGCTTGGACAGGTTCGTCCGATAATCGCACATCGTCAACAGAATTCCCTCGATCTCCAGTCCCGGATTCAACCTCTCTCTGACCAAGCTGACAGTCTTCAGCAACTCCGTCAGGCCCTCCAGGGAATAGTACTCGCACTGAAGCGGGATCAGGATTGAATTCGCCGCGCAAAGGGCGTTGACAGACAGTGTTGTGAGGGATGGCGGACAATCTATTAAAATGAACGGGAAATCAACCGCCGCATCCGCAATCTTTTTCCTGAGAACGAAGTGCTGCTCATCCCTCCCCGCGAGTTCGACCTGTGCCCCGGTTAACTGCGGCGTGGAAGGCGCCAGGAACAGGTTCTCATAACCTGTCTCCACGATAGCGTCCGGAAGCGAGATAGCGTCAACCAGCACCCGGTAAATATCTTTCTCGTCGGCGAGCCCCTGCACGCCGAGCCCGCTCGTCGCGTTACCCTGCGGGTCGAAGTCTATCAAAAGCACCCGTATGCCCGCCCTCGCCAGACATGCCGACAGGTTCACCGCGGTCGTAGTCTTGCCGACCCCTCCCTTCTGATTGGCTATGGCGATGACCTTTTTCATCCGCGATGATGGCGAAGTTTCTCAGCCGTCGGCTGGGCGGCCCAGACCTCTCCTCCAGCAGCGTATAGTCCCTTGCGACCGGCTCACCCTCCTATGCTTGCATCTGATACTAAACCACTGTTGAGAAGGTGTCAACCCTTTCGCCGGATGAAGTTCCCCCAAAAAATTACGTACGGCCGCAGCATTTCACGAAGCTTCGGCGAATGGCTCCGATTGACCTGCAAGAAAACCTGCTCTCAATCCAGTCTTTTCCCTTTTGTTGCCCAGCTCCCGGGCAATTCGCCGCAAAGTTTCCCCCAAGATTTCCGTGATTTCGCCTTTGAATGTGCCCGCCGTTGGCTACTATTATTATGGGGTTTCCCGTAGCTTATGACCCCGTCCGGTGCGGCCGTATTTCAGTGCCAGACTTCGCCCCGTACCCCAGCCCGTGCGGGAATCTCGACCCCGTCTCCGTGTCCCCCTCCCCGACGAGAGGGAAAGGCCAGCGTACTTTGAGCACGAAAAAAGTCGAGCTCGCCCTGAGGAAACTTCGGAGTCGTGAGGCGACTATGCCGCCCTTTCAGGGCTCGTCATTCTCCAACCGGCACTTTTTCTCAGGACGTTGCCCTGAGCTTCATTAACTCTGCCCTTACAGGGCGACGGGAAAGCAATCTTCAGCCCTGAAAGGGCGCAATATTCCAGCCCAGGGCAACGCCCTGGGGAAATAGCACGTGGTAAAATACAAAAGCCCTGAAGGGGCGTAATAGGCTCATCCCCAATACACGGTTCGCTCCAGACACACGAGAGCCGACCCGCGTGCCACTGAAATGTAGCAACACCCTCCAGCGGCGGGTGCGGCTCCATTTGGGCGGCAGAATCTGGATGAATCCTTTGATCGAAAAGCCCGGCTGAAGCCCCGCCTTGGCGGGGCTAACCCGACTTCCGCACTTTGTAGTGAGGAATAAGAGGAAAGCCCCGATTTTTCAGTCACTACATTTGGGCATTCGTGATGACGATTTTCTTTGGTCGGATGATTTGTTTGGGGACTTCCAGGAGTCGGTAAAGCTCCGTGTGTTTGGGTTCAGGGGTGGAGCCTTTGCGGATTTTGATGATGATGTCCCCATCAGTGGGCAGTACCACGGTTGCGACCTCATGTGTTTGCAGCGTCTCCCTGACAGTAGCCCATGAGGTATGGATTCCTTTATCGAGGAGGGTCTTCTCAATCACCACCAGCAGATGATATGCCAGCACGCGGCTGATGTATTTCTTCCCTTTCTCTCGTTTGATGTTTTTTCGGATGTACATGACTACTACAATAGACACAACCGACGAGATGTAAAAAAACGCACCCATCGCCAGTACATCGGGGACTCCACCATGAAAAGGGCGAAAGCAAAACGAAAGTATGGTGAACATAGGGCGAAGATGACAGGAAAAACACCACAAATATCCCCATTCCATCCCCGAATCAGGCAAAAAAATCTCAAAATCGCAATCAGGTGCGGAAGTTAGGTTAGGGGCAAGCCGACGATAGCCCACGGCACCGCTTGGACGAACATGATTGAGGGTAACGCAGTGGTATTGCGAAAACATGCGATCATCTTCTACAGGGCGATACTCTGGCGGAAGTGGGAGAAGCGATTTTCATCTCCGCCACAATCCTGTAACTTACGGCCTGGCTTCTGGCTATGACCGGCCCCCTCGCACTTTTCCAATAGAGGCGCCGTTTGCGGGAAAAAACGCGAGATCCTCTTCTATGCACATGTTACATGCCGCATCCTACCTTCCACCGCTCTGTTTCTCGCTCGCACCGACGAAATTGCGTGGTCTCCGAGGAGTAAATTGCTTTTCCTCTTCCAGTTGAGTCATTGCATGGTCGTCTGGGTGCACGTTATGCTTTCCACCAACCCCGTCCCTGTCTCACTGAGTCAGGTTTCCACGCATAACAAGATTTGGCGCCTGAGATTCTTGCGGCATCCGTTTGCCGTTTACGGTCAGTGGTCCCCTGGTTATATTGCCGATAAGCGTGGCTTTGGCCTTGGTTTTCGCCAACGAAAGATGGGCACCGGGACTAAAGAAGTGAACATTCACGGCCTTCACTTCACCCTGGCGGATCTGAATACCATTTCCATGGCGAAAGGCATGCAATCCCTGCAGCCACAGCTCGCCATTGTCCACTTGTGCAAGGGTGTCCGGTGATCCCCAAACCAAGGTGTTGATAAGGCGTGCGGAGCCCCGGAAGTCGGCTCCCAGTTTGATGGCAACCTTATCCTGCGAGGACATGGCCACCAGTTCGGTGTTAATCAGGTCAATACGGCCACTACCCTGTTCGAAGAAGACGCCCACCTTGGAGCCGTCCGTGCCGTGCCCATGGACGACACAATCCTCGGGGCCCCGGCCCTGTTGCTGGGTGAAACGTATACCGTAAAGCGAGCCATACACGAAGTTCTGAAAGAGCAATTCCTGGCGGCAGTGGCCCACCCACATCGCATCCAGATTCTCCTTCTGAAAGGTCCAGAGCATGTTGCCGGTCCCGCGTTGCATCCGCCCTCCCGGGCTGTTGCGGAAGAAGGGATTTCTTCTGTCACAGCGGGTCCAGTAGTGCGGGTTGAACTGCGTGTTGCGAACCTCGCCCTGAGTGCTGCCGCCCCCGACGGCGACCCCGACGCGCAACGGCGATCCGGACAGGTAGTCCACGTAATGCCGATGACATGGGATCGTCATCAGATCCAGAAAACGATAGGCATTGGCGCAGTTGACGTGGACCACATAGATGTCGTCCCCCCGCCCCTGGATCAGGAAGGGGTAGTCCCGCACATCCTGCATCGACTGGTCCGGGTAGTTGAATGCGAGACCACGCAGGCCGCCGCGGGCGCGCACCGTGATGGTGGCTTTCTGCCCAGGCCCGGGATAGACATGCAACAGGCTGCCGTTCCCCTGCGTGTGGTGGGGCACATCGTGAATACCACGCAACTCCACGCCGCTTGGCACGGCCAGGGACCCGCGCAGGATGTAGTTCCCCGCCGGGACAAACACAATACCGCCACCGCTTTGCCCGGCATGATCGAGCGCCTTCTGCAGGGCTGGGGCGTCGTCTTTGTTGTCTTGGCCGCCGGCACCCCATTGGGGATCGGTGACTACATACAAGACATCGCGTGCCGGACGCGTCACCCGGGCGCGGTTCCCGTCGTACGTTGGAAAGGCCTCCAGCGGCATCGGACGAGTGATTAGTTTCAGTCTTTCGGGTGGCATTTCACTCTTGATCCGGGGGGGATCTTGGGGAAACGTGTTACCGACGAGGGAAGCTCCCTGAACCGCCGAGCCGAAGAAGATCTGCGTGCCCGGATCCCGTATCTGGGACGCGGTCATGGCCAACACGCCGCCGGTCAGACGGATATGACCGCGTGTCACCCTGCTGTTCTGAATGATGAAACAACCCGTCCCCTGGGAATACAGAGCCTGATCCGCGGAGACTTCACAGTCATTCAATAAAATGGCATCGTCAAACTTCTCTCCGACACGAAAACCGTAGTCACGGCCGTGGAAGGTGCAATTGGTGAATACCATGCCATAGGGATTGGTCTCCTGCACCTCCACCGCGGTCTGACAGTTGCGAATGGCCAAACCGTAGAACTGTGCATTGGCGGCGCCGCGGGCGCCTTCGGTGACCAGATAGCCGCGTCGGTATCCGTCGACGTGGACGTAGGAGACATATTCCCAATCGCTCCGTTCCATATGCACGCCGGTGCCGTGGGCCAACAACCACGACGGGAAGCCGGAATTGGAGGGCGGTGCCTTCGGCAAACCGCTCTGACACCAGTAAACCGGCGAGAAATGGACGTTCTCGATGCGGCCGATATCCGTAGTGGAATCATAGCGGATCCCGACCTGCAGGGGCGTGCCGTACACGTTGTGCACATAGTGCAGCTCATTCCCTCGGGGGCCGATCCGAATGCCCTGGTATGGATTCACGAGGGTCAGGTTCTCGAAGGTCGCGTTGTCCCCCCCGCTCTGCCTCAGACAATAGGGATAGGGGACAATGTTCTCGGGATCCTGCTCGGGATACCAGAAGGACATATCCTTGACCCCGGCACAGTAGTCCACGGCCATAAAGGGTGTCCCCTCGGCTTGACCTCGCCCCGCGTACACCATCAAGACCGTGCCGCGGGTGCGGGGACTATCCTTCGTCGGGGCCGCCCACTCGCCGCGCAAGGTCACGGAAACGGGAATCCGCAGTGTCCCCTTGATGACGTACCGGCCCTCCGGGACAAATACGGTCCCGCCGCCCGCTTGCCGCATGCTGTCCAGGGCCTGTTGAAACACCTGAGTACAATCCCGGCGCCCATCCCCCAGGGCCCCAAAATCCAATACATTGAAACCGGCCACGACGGTGTCCGTGGTCGGATATTTGGTTTTGACAATCCGCCACGTGGGGGAGTCGGGCGCGGCATGCGCCGCACCGCACAGTAAGAGACTCAGTATCAAGCGCTTCATGGGTAGTGTTTTCATGCGTTCTTGACCTTTCACACGGAAAGTGTATTCCTCGTTTCTTCGAAGAAACTGCACCCTGTGCCCCAGCAGCTCGCACTCACAAGCCACGGTGCCAGGCCGATCAACAGCCAACCCTTCCTCCTCCTTATCGCAAGGCCCTCCATCCCGTCATTTTTTCTATGGTCCCAAAAGTGTTCGATTTTCTTCTGGCGCGCCGCTATTTTTTCTTGGCCTGGCCCCCCTTCGTACTCTTACGTTTGAGCCAGCCCGCTTCCTCGAACATTTTCTCTGGTGTGACCCCAAGGGGAGGGGCGAGCTTCAGGAGGATTTCCGGAGTAAGCATGAAGTAGCCCCCGGTTACCTGAGAAAGGTAACAGTTGCTCACACCTGATTCCCGAGCGAGCGCCCTCAAGGACATCCCTTTGTCTTTTGCTGCTCGAAGGATGAACTTCCCAACGTGCTTCATAAGCCATAACCTCCTACTGAACCACAGCCATGGTCGGTCTCCTTGTAACGGTAGGGCAACCAACCATCATAATCAAGATGAAAGTGTCTTTCATCTTCATCCATCCAACGCGTTGCTGTCAACTGTCTCTCTTCATGATTTAGAGGAGTGGCGCCGCACAGTGAACTATCTGAGCGATCGTAGCGCGTACGCACGTACTGTTGCGAAAGCGCGCGATTAAGGACTTAACATAGGTACAGTTGACGATCGGTGCTTCACCCTGTCCGCTTCTGGCGTCGGCTCAAGAGGTTTCCCTCCATCCCAAGCGTCACCCGCTGTCCCCTTCGCGAGGTTAATCATTGCGTGAAGATCCTGGCGCGCGTTATGGTGTGCTTTGTTGGAAGCCCTGTTGTTGCCTTTCCCTCGCTTCCTTGCGGCGAACCTCTGTGGGACAAAGAGAGGATGAGACGGAAACGAGTCAGAACGGTTTTTGTTTAGTAGTCCTGATTCCCTTTTTCCCCCGGGGGAATGTCGAAGCGCAAAGAGGAGGTCGTCGTGAAAGTCCTCAACAACCGAGTAGCGCTGATCGGTGTTGTCTTGGCTATCCTTCAGGGCACAGGTCGTCGGGAGTCTGTGATGAAACAGTTCGAGAACTGCATAAGCCGGCGTGATTTCTTGCGTGCAATAGCGGGCGCAACGATTGGCACTGGTTTGGGGCAGCGTTGCCGTGCCGCCGATGAGGCGAGTCCGCAAGAACCAGAGTTCACCTTTGGCGTCGTGGCGGATGTTCATTACGGTGACTGCCCCTCTGTAGGGTCCAGATACTATCGTGCTTCTCTCAGGAAGCTGGCCGAATGTGTCCGAGAGTTCAAGGCAAAGAAGGTGGATTTCGCAGTCCAACTCGGGGATTTCATAGAAAAGGATTTCGCCGCCTTCGACAGATTGCGTCCTATATGGAATCGATTGGCAATGCCGAAATACCATGTTCTTGGGAATCACGATCTCTCGGGTGTGACCGACCAAAAGAAAAACGCTGTGGCTGCCAAACTGGGGATGAAATCCCGTTATTACAGTTTTGAAGTGAAAGGCTGGCGATTCATCGTATTGGATGGCAACGATGTCAGCGTTGTGGGAGTTTTTCCGAGACAGGGCAACCCGAGATACGAAGAAGGACTGGCCATGCAGAAGCGAGTGGCAAAAATGAATAAGCCCAATACACCTGATTGGAACGGGGGCATGGGCAGCGAGCATACAGCGTGGCTGAAGGAGGAGCTCGAGAAAGCTTCCAGTGCAGGAGAAAACGTTATCTTGTTTTGTCACTTTCCTGTTTTTCCGCCGAATGTTCATAACCTTTGGAACGACGATGAAGTGCTCGGAATTATTGAGTCAAACCAGTGTGTCCGAGCCTATGTCAATGGACACAACCATGCGGGCAACTATGGTGAAAGGAACGGCGTTCACTACTTGACGCTGAAGGGCATGTGTGAAACCGAGGAAAACGCGTATGCGATCATTGAAGTGCACGCCGATCATTTGAAGGTTATGGGATATGGCAGGGAACCTGGTAGGGTATTGAAACTCAGATAGCTCCCGAGATCCCTGAAGTTGCGCGAACGGCCAGCCTGCTTCCGAAATGGTCACTCCACTATCTTGACAATCTGGCCGACTTGGGATTGACACCACGCGTTGTCAAGAAGAAGTGCGAGAAATGCTTTTCAGACCACGCTGAAGGGCGAAAGCACCTGAAACAAACTTCACGCGCCGGTATCTTTCGTTTTTGGCCTTTCGTTGACAGTCCGCACGTACAGTGGCGGAAGTGCCCGATGCGCCCGATGCTCTGGTGTTGAACGACGTTTCAGATGTCCAGCTACGCGACACCGACGTCTCCATCGCCGTACCGCGAATCGCAGGATTGAGACTCATCGCCGAAGATTCCACGGGCCGGTTCATTGCCGGCAAACCGTATTCAGTGATCGTAACGGTGGAAAACGGTGACCAGGAAGGTCTTGCTGAGATCGAAGTAGTGGCGGCCGGAAAGAAGCTGACACGCTGGATCTGGCTCAGGGCGAAGGGGAAGCAGGAGGTGGTCTTGAAAGGGCTGACCGCGCCGGGCGCCGGAAGGCACCAGGTGCAAGCAGGAAACCTCAGCAGGAGCCTGATTGTCGAGGAGGCGCAATAGGCGAGAGAAGGAGGCTCTTCGCTTGTCAAAAGACGCTGGGCGGCCCTTCGGGCGGGTGGGAGCAACCGCTTGCAAACAGGGTCGAGGCCCAGTATAGTTGGACATCACGTTGGGTTTGTCTTTAACTTGCATTCGGGAGGAATACCATGAATCGTCGTACGTTTCTTAGAGCGAGTGCAGCCGGGTTGGCTCTGTCGGCAGTGGGCAGCCACGCCGCGGAGTTAGTGGGCCGGAAACCGAAGCGAGTGGCTCTCATCGGCACCGGCTGGTATGGCAAAAGCGCCTTGTTCCGCCTGCTTCAGATCGCGCCGGTGGAGGTGGTGGCGCTGTGCGATGTGGACAAGAGGATGCTGGCTGAGGCCGCCGAGATGGTGGCTGCCCGCCAGGCGTCGAAGAAGAAGCCTCGCACCTACGGTGACTACCGCAAGCTGCTCCAAAACGAGGAGCTTGACATCGTGCAGGTCTCCACGCCCGACCACTGGCATGCCTTGGCGATGATCGCCGCGGTCAAGGCGGGGGCCGATGTCTATGTCGAGAAACCCATCGGCGTGGACGTGGTCGAGGGACAGGCCATGCTCGCGGCGGCTCGCAAGTACAAGAGGGTTGTGCAGGTGGGCATGCAGCGGCGAAGCACGCCACACGTCCTTGAGGCCCGGGACAAGATCATCCGCGAGGGGAAGCTCGGCAAGATTGGGCTGGTGGAGGTGTACTGCTATTACCACATGCGCGCTCGCGGAAATCCCCCCGACACGGAGCCGCCCGACCACTTCAATTACGACATGTGGACGGGGCCGGCGCCCATGCGGCCATACAACTCGTTGGTGCATCCGAGAAGTTGGCGGGCCTTCATGGAGTACAGCAACGGAATCCTGGGCGACATGTGCGTCCACATGCTTGACATGGTTCGCTACACGCTCGATCTGGGCTGGCCCAAGCGCATTTCATCCTCGGGTGGGATTCTCGTGGACAAGAATAGCAAGGCCAACATTACTGATACCCAGACCGTTACCTTCGACTATGAGGACCTGCCCATCATCTGGCAACACCGCTCCTGGGGCGATCCGCCCAATTCGAAGTACCATCCCTGGGGCGCGACCTATTACGGCGACAAAGGCACGTTGTGGCTCAACGTACACGGCTACGACTTCGTTCCGCGAGGCGGCAGGGAAAAACCGATTCACGTTGACGTCCTGTACGAATACGAGAAGTACCCCGAGGACAGAACGGAAAAGGATCTGGAACGTCATGTCGCCGCGGCGCTGCGGCGACACTGGCTGAATTTCCTGGCGGCGATTGCCACACGAGGGAAACCGGTGTCCAACATTGAGGAGGGCTACATCTCGGCGGCATGCTGCATCCTGGCGAATATGGCGATGCAGCTCGGGAGGACGCTCACCTATGACCCCAGGAAAGGGCGGGTTGTGGGCAACAAGGAGGCGAACCGGCTGCTGCGTCGGCCGTACCGCCGGCCCTGGGTTCATCCCGAACCGGATAGCGTCTGACCCCGGGCATAGCCGTCCGGCACTTCTGAATTGCATCAGCGCCGCAGCCTCATTGTGACCACAAACCTGCCCTTTGAGTCTTGGACGGAGGTCTTTGGGTGTGAGCGACTGACCGGAGCCTTGTTGGATCGGTTGACCCACCGAATGCACATCATCGAGGCCAATGGGGAGAGCTACCGACTTCGAGAGTCGAAACGCAGACTGCTGCGACCCCGTTCCCAGCCCCAAGAGAGTAGGCAGACACAACCAAGACAATCATAGTGGGGAGTGAATAGAAATACGTTGACACCCTATGTCACATAGGGTAAGTAGACCCGAGGCGCCACGGTTTTAGTCCGTCACCCGCCACAGTTTCCTATCGCTCTTCACACCTCTGCTCGCGTACTACGGTCATGGCCTCTCCAAGCCGACCCGGCGTGCCCACTCCTTCCACTCCGCCGCCATCGCCCTGACTCGCTGCGGATACTTGTCGGCCAAGTCCTTGGTTTCGGTTCGGTCCTCTGCCATGTTGTACAGTTCCCACTTGTTTTTCGTTCTACTGTGAGCAACCAGCTTCCAGTCCCCTATTCGAGCGGCTCGCCCTTCCACATGCTCGAAAAAGAGTCTGTCATGGCCCTCTCGCCTCTTTCCTTGAAGGATAGGCAGCAAGCTCTTGCCTTCCATGGGTGTGAGCGTACGGCCATGGAATGAATCTGGATAGGATATGCCTCCCAGCTCCAAGCAGGTCGGCATGATATCCATGACGTGACCGGCCTGATCCGTAATTGAGCCAGGACTGGCCTCCAGCCCTTTCGGCCAGTGCACAATCAGCGGGGTATGGCAGCCACCTTCGAAGGATTCCTGCTTCCAATATCGATATGGTGTGTTCGACGCGCTGGCCCAGGGGAGGCCGACGCCGGTATAACTTGTTTCAGAGCCAAGCTCCTCCACTTCGATGTTCTGGTACTTCATTGCACGACCATCCCGCGTCCGGGAGGACCGGTCGTAGCCGGGGCCACGCGGCACCTCCGGAGAGGCGCCGTTGTCAGACAAAAAGAAGATGAGAGTGTTGTCCAATCGCCCCGTTTTTTCAAGTGCTCTAACGATCCTTCCAGTACTCTGGTCAATGCGATCGATCATTGCGGCGTGGACCGCCATCTTCCTTGCCTGATAGGCCTTTTCCGTCTCCGACAACCGATCCCACTTCGTGCCCTCGTCCTGCACGGGAGGAAGGGGAGTGTTTTCCTTTCTGAACAAACCCATCTTCAATTGCCGTCGGAAACGGTCTTTGCGCAACAGCTCCCATCCTCCTGTGTACACACCTTTGTATTTGGCGATGTCCTCCGGTCGGGCGTGCAGGGGCCAATGCGGGGCGCAGTGTGCGACATACAAGAAAAATGGCTTTTCGGAGTTGCCGAAGTCGTTGAGATACTCTACCGACTTGTCCGTGATGGCGTCCGTGAAATAATAATCCCGCGGCAAGGTTGTGACCGGCGTAACAGCGTCGACAAGCGAGAACGGATCGAAGTGATTGATCACACCCCAGATCACACCGTAATGTCTGTCAAAACCGCGCTGGACAGGGTACGTATCGAGCGGCGCAAAAGGAAGCTCAGGATCGTATCGATGATCCAGCCACGTCTGATGGGCTTCCTTTGTCCTGAGCGTAGCGGTTCTGGATAGGTGCCACTTGCCCGCCATCGCGGTGTTGTAATCCGCCTCTTTCAAGCCTTCGGCGATCGTGAGGCCGTTGCGGGTTAAACTTCTACCGTTTCGTGCCAATCCTACCGTGTGAGGATATTGTCCCGTGAGCAAGCTGGCGCGGGTGGGACAACATCTTGCACAATTGTAGAACTGAGTGAAACGCAAGCCGTTTGCCGCCAATTGATCGAGGTTCGGTGTCCCAATCTCACCACCGAAACATCCCGCGTCCGAAAAGCCCATGTCATCTGCCAGAATAACGATGAAATTGGGTTTTCTGTTGGACCTCCCGACTGCTGAGATCGGTTCCGGCATGGCGAGCGCTGCCGCGCCCATGCCCATGGTTTTCAAGAACTCACGTCTTTTCACGATCAACTCCTTTCATACAAGATCTCCCGGGTAACCTTCGCAGAGCCATGCCTTGCGAGCCCTCTGATCATATACAGTATCCGATCGATCTTCCGACATTATACCTTAAATCGTGAGCAGAAGCTCTTCTCCAACACCCCCAATTCAGGCAAGGTCCTCTTGAGGCATCCGGCATCCGCACGGCACGATGAGCCTTTGGCACATGATGGGAAAAGTCATCGGAAGCGCACAAGGTCTCCAACCGACCATCCGATGGAGACCTATCCGAGGCCATTGGTGAGAGTCGCGTCTATGAAAGCGGGTGTCAATCGCTTTTTTCAGACTTCATTCATTATATGCTTCCTCTCCATTCCTACGGGCAATCTGTGTAAGGATGAGCCGCCTGGCCGGTGCATCTTCCAGGTCCCTCCACCCGTCTATTCGAGGTCCTTGGCCTCACAGCATCGTGCCGATGGCGGCGCCCCAGCCGTACAGAAGACCTTAGTTTGGAGGTCAGGGCGCGTACCAGGGGTCGCCGCCAGATATTAGGGAGTGCTGAAGACCTGTGCGCAACGTCGGCCATCGGCTGACTCAACGGGTGCATATCATCGAGGCTAATGGGTTCAGCTACCGACTTCGGGAGTCGAAACGCAGACTACAGCGAACCCTCTCCCATCCCGAAAAGAGTAAGCAGACAGAACCAACACAATCGGAGTGGGGAGTAAGTCGAAATACGTTGACACCGTATCTCATATAGGGTAACTACACCCGAGGTGCCGCGGTTTTGGTCCGCCACCCGCCATAGTTTCCTACCGCTCTTCACAACGTCTATGAAGGCAAATGGGAAATGTCGGTAGAATTAAGTGCCCAAAGTCATCAATCGAAGGAGTAATGCAATGGATCGGAACAGAACTGTCTTGAGATCGTCGGTGGTCGTTGCCGTTTTGTACGCAGGCCTTGCGATTGCAGGTTCTGTTCGGGGCGCAGAATCCGGCGATATCACACTGGAATCGCTTCTGGAAGAAATGGTCAGTCGGGACACTATAGCACGGCTGCCCAAGCCGGCATATACGTGCAAGCAGTTCAGCAGCTATGATCGCAATTCGACCGAGCCGGGTTCTCCGACTTGGTGGGCCAATTGGGATCGAAGCTATTTCGTCCGGGTCGAAGATAACAATGGGAGAAAAGAGCATGTCTTAATGGATGCTGAAGGACCCGGTGCCGTTGTGCGCTTCTGGGCTACGTGGCACGGGCCGGGCGGGGGTGAATTCAGCAACGGTACGATGCGTGTCTATCTTGATGGGAAGGCAGAGCCTGTCATCGAAGGGCCTATGGCCGATCTTATCAGTGGCGGATTGCTGGTCGGCGAACCCTTGTCGCAAGGGGTATCGCCGGAGACCGCCTATAAGCACCGGGGTCACAATCTGTATCTACCCATTCCCTACGCCAGGCAGTGTAAGATCACCTACGAAACGAAGGCGTTCATCGATGAGGGGGCACACAAGGGAGAAGCGCTTTATTACCAGATCAATTATCGCACCTATGAATCGGGGACCGAAGTTGAATCTTTGAAGAAGAACACTCTGCAGCGGGCCCGCCGGACCGTGGCCAGGGTCCAACGAAGGCTCGCCCAAAATGAACGTCCCGGGCTGGGCCGCTTGATGGAGGGCAGGTTGGAAGGGAGCATTCTTCCCGGCAAGGAGAAGTCTGTAACGATCAACGGACAAAGAGCCATTCGGCGCCTGAGTTTTCAAATGCGAGCCAATGACCTGTCCCAAGCACTGCGATCGACGATTCTCAGGATCGAATTCGACGGGGCTCAGACCGTCTGGTGCCCGATTGGCGATTTCTTCGGCACCGGTTACCACGTGCGCCCTCATTCAACGTGGTACACCGGCGTTGTGGATGACAACACGCTATCATGCTATTGGGTGATGCCATTCGCCAAACAGGCGAAGATCAGCATTCTGAATCTTGGATCAGAGCCGGTTAAGCTGACCCGCGGGCGAATTCTCAGCGGTGCCTGGGATTGGGAGAATCGTTCATGCCATTTCCATGCGGCCTGGAAGCAGTGGCCCAAAGTCAAAACACAATCCAATGAAAAGGCCAAAGACCATGGTGCGTTTGATTTGAACTGGATTACCGTCGAGGGGCAGGGGACCTACGTCGGCGATGTTCTGACACTGTTCAACACAGCGAAGGCTTGGTGGGGAGAGGGTGACGAGAAAATCTATGTGGACGGCGAGGCTTTTCCATCTCAAATTGGTACAGGTACGGAAGACTACTACGGCTATGCGTGGTGCAAGCCCAACTTCTTCGAGTCTGCATTTCACGCCCAGCCAAGTGGCGATGGCAACCTCGTGCCCGGTTTTACGGTCAATTGCCGCTACCGCGCTCTGGATGCCATTCCGTTCAACAAATCCATCAAGTTCGATATGGAACTGTGGCATTGGGCCCGAACAACGATGAGTTACGCCCCGACCACTTTCTGGTATGCCAGACCGGGCGCAACATGGAACGTTGAGCCTGACGCTGAGGAGGCGAAGCGACCTGTTCCCCGTTCTGCTGCTCCATAGATAATCCTCAAGTTTGATGACATGGTCGAGGGAAATTACAAGAATTTAGATGGGCGACAGCGAATCGGCCACCTGGACGGATACGGAGACCAGTTGTATCTGCAAATTCCACAGAATCGAGATCGAATGATCGCATTTTTAGGTAACTCCGCCACAGTCTTGTAACTTACCCCCTGGCCTCTGGTTCGGACCGGCTGCCTCCCACTTTTCGAATTCAGTCGCCGAATAATTGCTTTTTTGACTCTTTTAGAACTGTGCGCGTGTTAATTAGAACAGTTCACAAACACCCAATACTCGATTATTCGACTCAAGTCCTTGACGAACACAAGACGATGAAGCTGTCAGGGACCTTCACTCCAGGACCAGGTACATTGTGTTGGCGGGCAGGACGACAGTGAAAGTCTTCTCGGTCCGGTTAACCGGAACTCCCGCGGCCGGATAGCCGCTTACGTCGAGGCGCGTGGCCCTGCTCAAAGTGGGATTGTTGATCGCAATGCTGGCCTGCGTATTCTCGATCCGCCACGGCGGTTTGCCGGTGTTGACGATTTGTCTGCCACGGATCGTTTGCTTCTGGAAAGCGAACTCGGCGTCTTTTACCTCCCATCCCGTTAGACGTGCCGTTGTGCCGACTTGTACGAGTATGCGCCGTGAGCGGGCTAACGGCTCATCGTCCATGGAGACAACACTGACGGTAGCGTATTCGTTTTCGGAAGCGACCGTGACGTCCGTCAGTCTGAATCGGCCGCCAGCCGCTTTCAGGAAACCGGTGACGCCCTGGGCCTTGGGAGCGTCCATACGGCAAAGCCCGACGCCGTAATCCAACACGAGCTGGCCAGTGTTGCTTCGGATCAATTGCTTCTCCGGGTCAAGGGAGCTTGAGATCTCTGATATCCGAGTCTTTGCGGGATCGCCACCTAACACGGTCTGAACTTGGCCAACAAGGAAGGCGGCACGGCTCAGGCGGCCATCTGGCCGCCGCACCGACCTGCATTCCTCCGTTTCACGACTGACGCCGTAGATTTCGTTATCGTCAATGAGGGGCGGCTTGCGGTCCCAGAGGGAATCAAGGTTTCGGACCTCGTGCACGGCGACGGCACCCTGTTTCAGATAGCCCCTGCGATAGATCAGGGCGTTGGCGGGGAACATACCTGCCAGGGTGGGAATTGAGCAGGTCCATTTGTTGAGCGGATTCATTCCTCGTACCCACCACCACCTGCTGCGAGGGTCAAGACACCAGGACGGTTCGGTAGCCGTGAACCAGAAGACGATGTCCACGCCGTTGAGCGACTGGTAAGCCGCGACGAGGAAAGGCCCCTCTGTCTGATAAAGATTAGGGGTTTTCCAGCTCGTCTCGGTTACGATGAATGGATGGCCGACCTGCATCTTGAAGTTTGTGGTTAGCTCGAGCGGCTTGTGTAGGCACGATTCGTTAACGATGTAATGGTCGGGGTCGATGCGGTAACCGTTGTTCTTGCCGATGTGCTGATAATCGCTGCCGTAGTACTCGTTCTCGGCGTCCACGTCGAGAGCGGCATACGTCCAGCGCTCGATCTCTTTCAGCTTCAGGTCGTTCGCGGTGCGCCAGTTTGTGGCATTGAGAAGTTGTTTGCAGCCCAGCTCTTCGCGTAGATACCGGCCCATTTCGGCATAGAAGTTTCGTTGATGCTCGGCCATGAACTGCACCTGATCACGCAGCCGCTTTGCTGGCCCGCCGTTCCATTCCTGCGTCATGTGCCAGGTGCTCATCAAGGCGACGATCCCTTTGACAAAATCGTCCGCTTTCTCGCCGTGTCCATCCCACGCCGCTTTCGCTCTGTCGAGGGAACGGTATTTCCGTACGAGCCAAACACCGAATAGCTTGCCCAGGCGTTTCGCTTGAGGTGCCGGGAGCCTCTGCATTGTCCAGAAGAACATGCTGTCTTCGTTGTGGATCTGGAGGATGGCGACTGTTGGATCGTCTTTGATGGCCAGGCCCGTGTAAGGGTTGTTGCGAGTGTAGAGCGCCCGCGTCCAGGCCTTGTAACCTTCCTGCATCTTCGGATCAATGAAGATGGCTGCCCACGGCATTTGATCGGGGCCGTAGCCCTCCAGCCCCCAACTCTTCGGCGTCTTGTGATGGCCGTAGTAGGGCGAGACGGTCACGTAGATGCCGTTCCGCTTGGCGGCCTTGATGAAACGGAAGATGCCGCTAATCTCCTTTTCATTGACATCCGTGATGGCGGCGCCCTCCTTGGGATCCGCGACCGTGGTATGAAGTCGCACCATATTCACCCCGAGCTTGGCTAGGAAACGGCAGTGCCGCTCCATCTCCTCCGGCGTTCTCCTGTAGATGCCGCTCCCGATGGCCCAGAAGCGAATCGGCTCGCCGTTGCCTTTGACGAAGTCGTTGCCGTTTTCTGACAGCCGGACGAACCCCGTCGCGCCAGATTGCTTTTCGTTGAGATAGCGAAGGTCCAACATTGCGTTGTCAGTGAAGGCGTCTTCAGCGGGATTGAAAGCCCAAGTGCCGTCCCTGCCTTCCGCGAACGAGGGGCACACCAGAACTGCAAGAAGGAGGGAAATGAACACGGAGCTTTTTCTGTCGTTTGGTTTCGTACGTTGTTGGCAAGCAGTTGTCCTTCTCATAGTGGCCTCCACCGGGTGTTTGAGGATGCTGTTCCCTGATTGGAAACAGCCTGTTCCACTTATTCAAGTAAAGCCTGACCCCCCTAACAAGTCTCTTCAAGACGAAGAAGAAGCTTGAAGGACACCAAGCGGCCTGTCGCAGATTCCAAGTATTGTACACCGAACACACAGCCTATGCTATCTGATCCTTCCACATCTGCCTTTGAGCTCGACGGAGAATGGAGGCAATTATGCCAGCAAGCTCATCTGAACGGGAAATGCCACGGCATGTTCGTCTATAGCGCCGTACAGTGAACTATCTGAGCGATCGTAGCGCGTACGCAGGCATAATTGCGAAAATGCGCGCTTCGCCACTATCCGAAGGTCATTGGGGAAGATTTGCGATTTGAGACATCCGCCTCTCTCGTGCTTCCTGCCAGGACTCAAACCTCTTGACACAGACAAGCAGACAAGACGAGAATTCGCGTCGGGTATTGGCTGGAGAGAGGTTAAGTATGCTCACTTTTTCGGCAGGCTGAAAAAACGGGAGGTTGATGATGCGATTTCAATTGGAACTGTACCTGGCAATCCTGGCGGTTTGTTTCCTGATTGTGCCGGCGTGGAGTGTGACGCCAACCGCCGCGGAGATAGGAGAAGCGCAGCAATGGTTTGCGTCCCAATTTGGGGGCGATCCACAGGCCGTGCCGCCGTTTTCTTTCCTGTACAACGGAGAGCCGTCCAGCGACTTGCTGAAGAAGTGCGGGATTGAAGCGAGGACAAGGAAGCTTGATGGCAAGCGCACCGAACGAACGCTAATCCACACCGACGAACGCACGGGATTGGTGCTGCGGTGCGTGGCGGTCCAGTACGAAGATTTTCCCACCGTCGAGTGGACTTTGTACTTCAAAAACCTTGGATCGGCCGACACCCCTATTCTGGAGAACATTCAAGCCCTGGACACACGCTTGGAACGCGGCGATAGAGGCGAGTTCCTGCTACACCATAACCGGGGCAGCGTGGCAGGAAAGGGTGACTATGAACCTCTTGAAACCGTGTTGAAACCGAGAGCCAGCAAGCGGATTTCTTCCGCTGGAGGTCGCCCCACGAACGGCAATTGGTCTTACTTCAACCTGGAGTGGTGCGGGAAAGGGCTGATCGTTGTGGTGGGGTGGCCGGGTCAGTGGGCTGCCGAGTTCGCCAGAGACGAAGGGAAGGCCCTTCGGATCCGGGCCGGTCAGGAGTTGACCCACTTCAAGCTCCATCCCGGCGAGGAAGTCAGAAGCCCCTTGATCGTGATGCAATTCTACAACGGGGATTGGATTCGAGCCCAGAACCTCTGGCGGCGGTGGATGATTGCCCATAACGTGCCCAGACCGGGCGGTAGGCTTCCACCTCCTCAGGTGGCGGCATCCAGTTCGAGGCAGTACGGCGAGATGATCAACGCCAACGAAGAAAATCAGAAGATGTTCATAGACCGTTATCTGGAGGAGGCGATAAGGCTCGACTACTGGTGGATGGACGCAGGCTGGTATGTCAACAAGACCGGATGGCCGAACACGGGAACCTGGGAGGTGGACACGAAGCGATTTCCTCGCGGTCTGCGTGCCGTGAGCGACTACGCACACTCCAAAGGCATCGAGATCATCGTCTGGTTTGAGCCGGAGAGGGTGACGGCAGGCAGTTGGCTGGCGGAGAATCACCCGGAGTGGGTGCTGGGAGGAAAAAACGGCGGGCTGCTCAACCTGGGCAACCGCCAGGCGTGGAACTGGCTCGTGAACCACACCGACAAGCTTCTCACGGAACAGGGCATTGACCTCTATCGGCAGGATTTCAATATGGACCCGCTCGGCTTATGGCGAGGCAACGATGCGGAGGACCGGCAGGGCATTACGGAAATCTATCACGTGATGGGTTACCTGGCATACTGGGACGAGCTTCGCCGCCGCCATCCCAATATGCTGATAGATTCCTGCGCCTCGGGCGGCAGGCGCAATGACGTAGAGACCATGAGGCGAGCCGTGCCGCTGTGGCGAAGCGACTACGCGTACGAGCCTATAGGAACACAGTGTCACACTTACGGGATTTCCTTGTGGATACCCTTCCACGGAACGGGCACGATCGCCTTTACCGGGGCGCCTTACTACGGGTCGGGAAAGACTCCGGTGGAGCCATACGCCTTTTGGAGCAATGCCACCCCAGCAATTGGTTGCGGAATTGACATGCGGGAAAAGAACATAGACTACGCGGCCCTCGCACGCCTGATAGAGCAGTGGCGGGTGCAGGTTGCCCCGAACTACTACGGGGACTACTACCCGCTCACTCCGTACAGCCAGGAAGGCAGTGCGTGGATCGCGTGGCAGTTCGACCGGCCGGAGCTCGGCAAGGGCGTAGTGCAAGCGTTCCGTCGGCAGGACAGTCTCCAGGACACACGATGTTTGAAGCTGCGAAGCCTTGATCCTGGAGCCAGGTATACGGTAACCGACCTGGATGTCAAGAAGCCGCAGAAGTTGAGCGGACGGGAACTGATGGAAAAGGGCTTGTCCGTAACGATATCCGACAGGCCCGGAGCCGCTGTGATAACCTACACGAGGTCCTGACTACGACAGCGTTCCAGCCCTCATTTTGTCGCAGCCCGGGCGTCATGTTTCGGGTTCCTGGCTTGGCAAGAAGATGTCGGTTGCTTGATATCTGTGCCCGGTGAACGTCCGGGGACATGACCCCATGTAATCCACGTGAGAAACGTTCCACCAAGTTGAGCGACAGGAGTATCGTATGAACTGCAAAGGTGAGTGCTGTTGGAAAGGACTCTAACTCAATGGATTTGAGGAGACTCATTATGGGCAGAAGTAGGAAATCTGCTGCTGTAATTGCTTTTTTGGTTTTAGTCACGGTTCAGACACATGCTTCTGAGTACAACGTCAAGGAATATGGGGCCAAGGGGGACAAGATATCGAAGGACACGGCGGCCATTCAAGCCGCTGTCAATGCCTGCAGCAAGGCAGGCGGCGGTACCGTCCACTTCCCTGCCGGTGACTATCTGTCCGGCAAGATTCGACTGCTCAGCAACGTGAATCTGCATGTTGGCGCTGGCGCCACTATCTGGGCCAGCCGGGAACCGAGCGACTATGAAGGCAGCCGTGCATTGATTGTCGCTGAGGACGCACAAAACATATCCGTTGAAGGGTTGGGCACGCTTCACGGCATAGGAGAGGCTGATTGGGGCAGGCGGCCGAAAGACAGAGATGTTCGCGGCGGCGCCACCTCCCCGGAGAATCGGCCTTCCTTCCGTGCGGGCATGATAAGGTTCTCCGATTGCAGGGGTGTGGTCATACGCGGTATCAGGGTTCTTTTCAGCGACACCTGGACAATCCACCTGCGCGACAGTGAGAACGTTCTTGTCGACGGCGTAACCATTCTGAACAACTATTTCCGCGCAAACTCCGATGGGATTGATCCGGTTTCATGCAAGAACGTCCGTATATCCAATTGCCATATCGTTGCGGGCGATGACTGCATCGTGCTGAAAACCACGGAGAACGGTCCGTGCGAAAATGTTGTTGTATCCAATTGCACCCTGGAGAGTATCGCTACAGCAGTGAAGATAGGCACCGAAACGCCGCGGGATTTCCGCAATATTCACTTCTCCAATTGCGCGATTCGAAATTCAACGGTGGGCATTGGGATCTACGTGAAGGATGGCGCCACCGTGGAACGTGTCACTTTCTCGAACATCAGCATCGAAAACCATTCGGCCTCTGCTGCTGCAAGCCAGGGAAGGAGAATCTGCCCCATCTTTGTGGACATTGAAAAGCGGCATCCAGATTCGCTCATAGGCAAGATCAGGGATATCACTTTCGATGACATTCAGATTTACAGCGGCGTCGGAGTGCTCATCCAGGGAATGCCGGAAAGTCCAATCGAGAACCTGACCCTTGAGGATGTCGCATTTCGGGTGTACGACCCTGGGGATTACAGCAACAGGAGGAAGCATGTCGGTGGACGACGCACCACAAGCGATGAACGTGACACTCTCTACGCAAGGAAACCGTCTTACGTGACGTTAGCCCATGTCAAAGGTCTCACGGTAAAGGACCTGAAAGTGCATATATCAGAGGGTGATTTCCGCAAGTACGAACGTTCCGCATTTCATGGAAACGAAATGGAGAACTGTGTGATCCGTAACGTCTTCCGTGAGCCTTCAGGGAAGGGAGGGGTGGCGCCCGTCGTGGCCCTTCATAATTGCCGAAACACCTTGGTGACCGACTGTATAGCCGGGCCTGCCACACCGGTATTTCTCGGGCTAAGCGGGAGAAGAACCGCTCGCATCTCAATAGACCGCACCGGCTTGCAGGGAGCAGTGCGCAGCGTCGCTCGAGGCAAGGACGTACCGTCGGATGCTATAGGGGATTGAATGCCCTCGAACAAACACCATCCGCCCAACATAGGCTCACGGTAATGATCGCCAAAAAACAGCAGAGGCGATTTCGCCATGTGTCTCCGCGACCCTCAATGACGCCTTTCTCGCAGTGGCCGAGGTTAGTGCTTGGCGGCCGTAAGCGCCGGATAGTAGCGTTTCTGGGGTTTTCGAAAGAGTGCGCAGCGTAAAACGCGTTTCTCGGCGTTCCGGGAGAGTTGTCGAGTTTACGAGCGTTTCTCTTCTTTCCGGGATTATGCGGACTCTCTAAAGACAAATTAAAAATGTCGGGTTAATATGCAGAGGATTTCCTGGGCAACGGCATGTTATGAGGCACGGAGCAACATCTGTGACGCTCCACACAAGAACCTTGAGGAGAAAGGCAGGTTTCAGGATGACAGTGAGACGAATCATAGTGACAGCGGCACTGCTGGGAATGGTCTCTCCCTTCGGAGTCCGCAGTCCGGCGGATGCGGCGGCGCAGGAGAAAGACAACGTTCCACCGCCTGGATTCGAAGCCCTGTTCAACGGGCAGGACTTCACCGGCTGGAAGGTGCCCGAAGGAGACGGCGGACACTGGAAAGTGATTGACGGCGTCATCGACTACGACGGGGAGAGCGAGGCCAAGGGTGACAAAAGCCTGTGGCATACCGAGGAGTTCAAGGACTTCGTGCTCCGCGTGGACTGGCGGATCAAGGAGACTCCTTACGTCAACCCGCGCATTCCTTACGTCCTACCGGACGGCACGCATGCTCGCGACATATATGGCAAAGAGATGCACCTCGCGCTACCCGACTCCGATAGCGGGGTCTTTCTGCGCGGGGCCGGCAAGAACCAGGTCAATATCTGGTGCTGGCCGATCGGCTCGGGCGAGTTTTACGGCTACCGCATGGACAAAACGATGCCGCCTGAGATTCGGGCGGGCGTGACGCCCCGTCACCAGGCGGACAAGCCCGTAGGGCAGTGGAACCGCTTCGAGATCACGCTCAAGGGCGACCGCGTCACCGTTGTGCTCAATGGGATCAGGGTCATCGACAACGCGCAGTTGCCCGGCATTGCCGAAAGCGGCCCCATCGCCCTGCAACACCATGGCGGCAAACGCGATGGCCAGTGGAACAGTCCACCCAGTCTGGTGCAGTTTAAGAGTATATTCATCAAGGAGTTGAAATAGAAGTCCTCGCCGACCCGGCGTTTCACCTGATTGAGGAGTATTCCAATGACTACGAACATCAATCGCCGTCGATTTCTGGGTTCCGCCCTTGCCTCCTGTGTGTTCACCGTTGTGCCGCGACATGTGCTGGGGGGAAGCGGATACGTTTCTCCGAGCAATAGGATCACCCTGGCCCATATTGGCATGGGTACACAAGGGTTCAGGGAGCTCGGCGGCCTGCTCGCCGACCCGCAGATCCAAATCGTTGCGGTGTGCGACCCGAATACGGACAGCAACGGCTACGTGGAGTGGAGCAAGAATAGCGTGCGCAACCGGATACGAGGGTATCTGGGCAACCCCTCCTGGAGGGAGGGGGAGAACGGTTGTCCCGGCGGCCGTGAGGTGGGCCGACAAGTCGTGGACACGTACTACGCGAACCAGAGGAGCGCAGAGAACTTCAAAAGCTGCGCTGCCTACGCTGACTTCCGTGAGCTACTGGAAAAGGAGAAGGATCTGGATGCGGTCAAGATCATGACGCCGGATCATCTGCACGCGACCATCTCCATCGCGGCCATGAGGAAGGGGAAGCATGTCCTGATGCACAAGCCCATCGCCAACCGGTTGTATGAGGGCCGTCTGGTTCTAAGGACCGCCCGCCAAACGAAGGCGGCCACTCACCTGCTCGCCTATGGCAGCGGAGCCGGCAACGGAAGGATCGCGAAGCGGATCAACGAGGGAGTCATCGGCCCGCTGCGAGAAGTGCATAACTGGACCAATCGGCCCGTATGGCCTCAATACACGGAGATCCCCAGGGACAGGCCGCCCGTCCCCACGGGGTTCGACTGGGACTTGTGGCTTGGCCCCGCGCAGTACCGTCCCTATCACCCGCATTACACGCATACCGTCTTTCGCGGCTGGTACGATTTTGGCGGTGGCTCCATGGCGGACATGGGCATCTACAGCCTCTGGCCAGTGTTCACCAACCTGAACCTCGACGTTCCCGTGAGCGCCGAGGCTTGGGCGACCCATACTTGCTTCATCGAGGATCACGTCAGCCGGGTGGTGAAGAACGATTTCTCGTATCCAACGGCCTGCACCCTCCGCTTCCAGTTCGCAGCCCGCGGGGACATGCCGGCCCTGGACCTGTTCTGGTACGACGGCGGCATGAAACCTCGCCTGCCCCGAGAGATCGAAGCGCACAACGTCGAGATGGGTAGAGAGGGCATCCTGTTCATCGGCGACGAAGGCGCGATCATGGCCGGGTTCCACGGAGAGGATCCACGACTGTTGGCCAAAGGTCAGAATAAACCGCTACCGTTGGACGAGACCCCGTCGCGAGATCCTGGACGCGGAGAGCGCCACAGCCCCTGGCTCCGTGCCTGTCAAGGGGGCGAGCCCTCACCGGGCAGTTTCCTGAACGCGGCGGCCATTACAGACACCGTCAACCTGGGGACCGTCGCCCTGCGGGTGGGGACGAAGGTGCTGTTTGACAGTGAGAACATGAAGATCACCAACGCCCCTGAGGCGGAAAAGTACCTCTATCGCGAGTACCGGCAAGGCTGGGAGCTGTGAGAAGTCATTTGGGACCGCGTCTTCACCGGTTCCAAGTAGTAGACCCGTTGGAAGAACGATTCGTTTGTGGAGTTGCAGTCTTTAAACCAAGCCAAGAGAGCCGAAATGAAAACAATCTCGAGAAGGCGGTTTATTGCCACAAGCGTAATGGGCCTCGCAGCGGCGGGCCATCGCTTCTCAGAAGCAATGGAAAGTGCGGCCGGTCATATTGGGACGCCTCCCGGGTGTCCGATTTCTCCGATTCGCAAACAGCTCATTCAGGACTTCGACGGCACTCTCCGGGAGGTCATGTAGCGGGGGACCGGGTCATCGAGTTCTGTTCGCCATCCAGCTTTGCCAGGATGGATTAGCCCTCCTTGTGAGCATGAGCGCCGTAGAGATCCGCCGCAAGATTGAAACCGCAGGACTCCGCACGCTATCTTTCCTTTCTGAGGTGACCGGTGGTGGATGCCAGCGCTCTTTCGGGGCGGGAGGCGGAAAATTTTGGTTTAAGCCGTGCGGGAATTGTCTTACATTTACAGGCAGATCATTCCGGATGTGAAAGGTTGTTTCAATGCCGACCACAGCTTAGCAGACAACACTTCTCTCAAACATGAATCTACGGAGGAGAAAATCGAAGGATGCGTTTCCACGCTCGTCTTCTCGCGCTATCTTCAGTCTTGTTCCTGGTCTCGTGGAAGACCGATTGCGGGGCCATCCATATTTGGGCAGTGGATGATTGCATAAGAGTTAATCCGCAGACCGGCATGGCGTTCGAGGATAATGAGATCTATCCCTCGGCGTTGCGTATCAAGCCTGGGTATCAACACAAAAACTGGATTTTCGACAGTGCAACCCAGAGTGTTTGCCTGGCGGGAGCGAGAAATGAAGTTCTTGGCTTTCAGCTCCAGATTGAGTCGGCGAAGCCGCTCGAAGAAATGACCATAAAGATCTCCGACCTGCAAGGCGCCGACCTTCTCGCTGCCAAGAGCAATATACGATTGTTTAAGGAATGGTACATTGAGGTCAAGGAGCCGTCGCACGGAGGCTCTTCACCGGTCGGCTTCGACTGTCTGGGACCTGGCTGGTATCCCGACTCCTTAATTCCACTCGATCAACCAATCAAAGGTGATTACTCCATGCCATTTGATCTTCCGGACAAGGCGAACGGCGTGCCAGGCCAAAGGGTCCAGGGTATCTGGATCGACGTTTATATACCGCGCCATCAAAGGCCGGGAGATTATGAGGGTATCATCAGTTTATTGGCTCATAAGGGACAAGAAGTCGTGAGAACTTCCCTGGAATTGAAACTTCACGTCTTCCCTTTCTCACTGCCTGACGAGAATCATTTGGGGATTAGCCTCAACGACTACGGTTCCATCAGTCCCTGGCGAATGCCGAAAGAGAAACTGTGGGCCTTCTATCAGATGTGCCAACGCCACAGGTGTGTGCTTGACGTTCTCTACAATGCCCCCAAGGCGTGGGGCAGAGGAAACAAACTGGAGTTGGATTGGAGCGAGTATGATGCGAATTTCGCTCCTCTTTTTGACGGATCAGCATTCACCGAAGAATATGGTTACCATGGTCCTGGGATGGCTGTCCCGGTCAAACGATTCTACCTTCCGTTTGAAACCAGCCCGAGCTGGGCTTGGCCTCGCCCACCGGATGAGATGTGGACGGAGGATTACGAAGGGGCTATAAAGAAGGCTTTGCAGGAGTTTGAAAGACATTTCCTGGAAAAGGGATGGACTCGCACGAAGTTGATGATGTTCTATAACCGCTATGACGAATCGGCCCGCGTCAAAGAGATAGCCTACTTTGCCCGGCTCCTCAGGGAAGCCAACCTAAAAGAATCGCGCCGCTTTCTCTATCGCGTGGATGGAGGGCCTCCTGAGGTAGTGCGCGGGGTGGGGCTTGAAAATGTGGGCATCTGGTGCGTCAACGGAAATGTCCGCTACCTGCATCCCCGTGAACAGCGAGAGATCATAGGGCACGGCGGTCAGATATGGATTTATTCGAGCAACAGCGCCAGAGAGCCCTGCATCGGCGCCCCCTACATTGATACCGAAGCATTGGCCCTCCGGACATGGGGTTGGATTCCGTGGAAATACCGGGAGACCGTCACAACCATGTGTGAGTGGGGCACGTTCTTTCACGCGAAAGGCAAACGGTGGCGTGAGCCTACCATAGCTGCCGCTCTGGGAGGAAATCAGGTGCTGAACGGCGATGCGGTTTTGATTTATCCCGGAGATTTTATCGGTCTTGACGGACCTGCTCCTTCTATCCGCCTTAAGGTATTACGTAGAGGGAGCCAGGATTTTGAATACATGTGGTTGCTCTCTCAGATAGCCGGGCACAAAAAGGCTCCCGGCAAGATCGTCGATAGAATTCTGTTTCGAGCGATGCATGAGGGATTGAAGCCAGGGCAGGATTATTGGAAGCCCAGGGAGCGAGACAGCCGCTCTCATGATCCCGCCGAATGGGACGAAGCCCGCCGAAAGCTGGCTCAGGCAATTCTTGATGCAAAACTCTGAACGAGCTGTTATGGGGGAGCGTACCTGCTTCGCTTTCTCGTCATTGTGAAACGTTGGCGCCCTCCGCCGCGGTTCTTCCACAATGGTTCATAGTTCGCACGTTTAAAAGCGAAAGCGCGCGATTGGGGCATTAACACATCTTACATCCCGCATCCTCACTTTCGCCGCTTTGCTTCTCGCTCGAGCTGAAGAGGTTGCGTGCTCTCGAAGGGGGCGCCTGCTTTCCCCGTTTTCGAAATCTGTCGTTGCGTTGAGATCGTGGGGCGCGTTATGGCCTCCCTCGTCCGAAGGCCTATTCTCGCCTGTCCCTGGGTTAGGCACAGCGGCCTCCTCTGGGGCAAAGGAAACGATGAACTAAACAACCATCGTAGTGGAAATTCATTATACGAGGCAGAATTGCAAAGAGCGGGGAGCCAGACAACCTATGCATAGCTGCAGTTGCGCTCATAGCTGTGCTCACCGGGATACTGCTTTCAACAACCGGTCGGACCACCTGCGCTCCACTTCCCTCCCGGCCTCTGTCTTCGGCGTATGCTGCTGGCGGGGGGCACTCGGATGAAGTAGCCATCTCAGACGCCGTTCCTGGATCCTGCACGATCTTCACCGCTTCTTACGGCAACACGGTTCTCTTTGGTAATAACGAAGATTGGAACAACCCGAAAGCGTATTACTGGGTCAGTCCCTCCAGTGAAGGGGATTACGGTGTGGTGTATTTTGGGTATGACAACCTTTTTCCTCAAGGGGGGATCAATGAGAAAGGCCTCGCCTTTGACGCCAACGCCCTACCAGGGACGGCTTTGAACCCCCATCCCGAACTCCCCAATCCTCCTGACGCGATCGTCAACAAGGTCGTTCTGAAGAAATGCGCTACCGTGAGAGAAGCCATCGACATGGCCAAGAGCTACAATTGGAACTCCGGTTGGGGTGAGTCGGTCAGCGGTCAATGGTTTCTGGCAGATTCCACAGGTGATGCGGTCGTCATCAGTGTGGGGCCAGATGGGAAGCTCGCTTTCACCAGAAAGCCGGAAGGTGACGGATACCTGGTTTCAACCAATTTCAACCGGGCAAATCCGAAAAACCGATTTGGCAGGTATCCCTGTTGGCGATACGATACCGCGACGGCGATGCTGGAGAAGATTGAAGATATAGATGATCTCACGGTAGATTATTTCCGATCCATACTGGACGCTGTTTGCCAAAAAGGCGCTTCCATAAATACGCTCTATTCAAATATCTTCGATCTACGAAATGGCGTCATTTACCTGTATTACTGGCACCAGTTCAATGAGGTCGTTACACTCAATGTAGCAGAGGAGTTAGCTAAGACACCCTCGCCCACCGGACTCAGGGACCTTTTCTCACAGGAGACGGTGAAGCGGGCTTCAACCGAGCATCTGGCATATCGGATTTGGAAAGTGGCACGGGGCTGGTTATTCTTGGTGGGGTGATCCTTGGTTGTTCCGATCTGGAAGCTGGCGCGCGGCACTCGGGCCTCCGCGGGGATGCGGCCGGTCTGGGTGCTGGTGGTAGTCCTCTTTGGCCCGTTTGGATTGTTAGCTTACCTGCTGTCATACCGCAAGCCGTTGGGTTCACCAGAGCCGTGAGCCGCCCCCGGAATACACCCACTGTCGGGTTCTACGCAATCGAAATCGAGCGACCGGCCTAAGGCCATAAACCCGAGGAAGCAATTCTAGAGGGAAGCAGGACATTAGAGGCTTGTTTTCGAAGAGTCGCGCCGGTATCTTTCGTTTTTGGCCTTTCGTTGACAGTCCGCACGTTAAGTTAAAAACTCGGTGGGGCTTGTGCGAAAACGCCGCGGCATCAGCTGGGTTATGGAAGAACGACCATACAGATGCGAGGGATTAACCTCCAGCGTGTTGTATGGCGAACGTCCTCCACGGTAAAATCGCACCTACCCCAGCACTCTCAAGGGAGGGCTTTTCGGAAAGCGATCACGCCGACCGCGGTCAAAAGCACATCCCAGGCTCTGAAGTACTTTCATTTCGCGGCCGGGATCTCATCCCCGCCAGTTCTCTCACTCTTCAGGTCTTCTTCTTAACACTTCCTTGCGGAGGTGAAACCTCCAGAATCGCTTGTAGCAATCCGTGCATCGGAATGGACGAAGGCAAATCATAGGAAGCACGCGTTCAAGCACATCGCGCCGATGAGACCTTCTGATGTTGGCACTTTCACAGTTCGGACGGCGCATATCGGACACAACCCCTTTTCCGCCTTCTGCGTCATGGAAGGCTGTGTTCTGTTTCGCGCAGAGATAGATTTTTGGCGGTTTGTCTTAGCCTAACTTCCGCACTTTGTAGTGAGGAATATAGGAGAACCCCGATTTTTCAGTCACTACATTTGGGCATTCGTGATGACGATTTTCTTTGGTCGCATGATTTGTTTGGGGATTTCCAGGACTC